>OFHR01000008.1_pt1 | contig 105929 bp, 102 predicted proteins | sample 1522041 | NCBI WGS metagenome assembly OFHR01 (sample SAMN04272335, study PRJEB24112) | coral metagenome | biome: Coral reef; feature: Shallow seawater; material: Coral tissue | host: Coral | place: China: South China Sea | collected 2014
CCTGTTGATTATCGTGTTCTACAGTAGAAGCTTCAACAATCATGCCATCACGACGCTGAGAAGAAAAGAGGGGATGTTAAGTTATTCCAAAAATGGATGATAGCAGGCAGAGCGACAGCAGGAGCCAGGCGTTTCCAGGGGCGAATCTCCTGCGCTCGAATAGCTCGAAAATGACACAATGGATTCAATAAGAAGCGGGGTGTTCGCAGGGCTGTGTGCTGCGGGTTCGGTGCAGGCCATCGTCCGGGAAACCGTTCCGGCACTCTGGCGAGGGCCTGCTGTTACCAGAATAAGACATCACCGGCTCATCAATGAGGCCCCTTTCTCAGCCCGATTATCCCCTTGGTTTGTTATATTCATTGTTTTATCTACATAGAGGTACGGCGAAAGCCGCCGTAGGCATCCTGAAGGTCGGAGAAGCACGGTTTTTCCGGCCTGCCGGGAGCACGACACAGGTTTTGAACACAACCATTGGCACACAACATGAGCAATCCGGATACAACACGGGTGCAGAGCGTGGCTCAGTCACCTGAAAAAGTCATGAATAAACTGGTCTCGCTGGCAAAGCGCCGGGGCTTCATTTATCCTTCATCGGAGATTTACGGAGGGCTTTCCTCCTGCTTCGATTACGGCCCGCTCGGCAGCGAGATGAAGAAGAACATCAAGGATCTCTGGTGGATCTCGATGACGAGAAAACACCAGAATATAGTGGGCATCGACGCATCGATCATGATGAATCCGACGGTCTGGGAGGCATCGGGACACGTATCAAGCTTTAACGACCCGATGATCGACGACAAAACAACGAAACGGCGTTACCGGGCGGACCACCTGATCGAGAACCATATCGAGAAGCTGCGCCGTGACAGCAGGGAAGAAGAGGCCCACAGGGTAAGCACCTACTATGAACGGGCCTCTGAAACAGAAGATCCGAACAAGGCGTTTTATGACATCATCATCGCCGAAGAGATCAAGGCCCCGGATACCGGATCATCAGACTGGACAGAGGTGCGCCAGTTCAACCTGATGTTCCAGTGCAACATGGGGGCGCTTGCGGAGTCTTCGGGCATCGTGTACCTGCGGCCGGAAACAGCACAGGGTATCTTTGTCAACTTTCACAGCGTACGTGAATCGTCGCGCATGAAAGTGCCGTTCGGTATTGCACAGATTGGCAAGGCGTTCCGCAACGAGATCGTGAAGGGCAACTTCATCTTCCGCATGGTTGAGTTCGAACAGATGGAGATGCAGTATTTCGTGAAACCCGGAACCCAGGAGGATAGTTTCGAGGCATGGCGCGAGGAACGCTTTAACTGGTACACCGACCGCCTTGGCATCAGTCCCGAAAAGCTGCACTGGTACAAGCACGATAAACTTGCCCATTACGCCGACCTTGCCTACGATATCAAGTTCACGTTCCCGTTCGGCATCGAGGAGATTGAGGGAATTCACTCACGAACCGATTTCGACCTGAAACAGCATCAGGAGTACTCCGGCAAGAACATGGAATATATCGACCAGGCAACAAACGAGCGCTATATTCCCTACGTGGTGGAAACCTCCGCCGGATGCGACAGGCTGTTCCTCGCACTCCTTTGCGACGCGTATACCGAGGATGTGATAGACGGAGAACAGCGTGCGATGATGAAGTTCTCACCGAAAATTGCACCTGTCAAGGCGGCGATACTGCCTCTGATGAAAAAAGGGGAGATGGGAGAAAAAGCGGCAAAGCTCCGGGACGAACTTGCCGAAGATGTTCTTGTACAGTACGATGACGCCGGCTCGATCGGCAAGCGTTACCGCCGCCAGGACGAAATCGGCACACCGTTCTGCTTCACGGTCGATCACGATTCACTGGAGGACAACACCGTGACAGTACGTTACCGTGACACAGCGCAGCAGGAAAGGATAGAACTCTCTGCAGTCAAGAAGTTTCTTGGTGAGAAACTCGCTTAAACAACACTTACAACCATGCGTTACGATGTTGCAGTCATAGGCGGCGGCCCTTCCGGCGCAGTTGCTGCTGCCGAACTGGCAAAAGCAGGAATCTCGACGGTGCTCATCGAGAGGAACCTTGAAAATGTCAAGCCGTGCGGCGGGGCCATCCCGCTCGGCCTGATCGAAGAGTTCAACATCCCCGATGCACTGGTGGAGAAAAAACTCTCGAAAATGAGCGTGCGCTCACCGGGAGGGAGAATGATTTTCATGGAAATGCCTAATGGTTATGTAGGCATGGTACGGCGCGAGCGTTTCGACAGCTACCTGCGCGACCGCGCCAAAAGACACGGTACGGAAATTATAGAATCGCTTGTCAGGGAAATCAAAAAGGATGGAGACGGCTTCAGTATACAACTTTCAAAAGGACTGCCGCCTGTCAAGGCATCGTTCATCATAGGGGCTGACGGCGCAAACTCCAAAACAGCCGAGGAACTTGGATTCCCGCCGAACGAGCTGCAGGTTATCGCCATGCAACAGCGCTTTCACTGTTGCGACACGCTGAAACCCTATGAGGAGCTGGTCGAGATCTGGTTCGACGGTGATGTATCGCCGGATTTCTATGGCTGGATATTCCCGAAAACAGACCATATCGCCATCGGCACAGGAACAGAGTTTCGAAAACATAATCTCAAGGAGTTGCAGCACCGCTTCGTACAAAAAATCGGTATTACAGAAAAACCTTATCTCGATGAAGCAGCAAAGATACCAATGAAGCCGCGCACATCCTTTACCCAGGAGAAGGCGATCCTGACAGGCGATGCCGCCGGACTTGTCACTCCGGCAAACGGCGAAGGGATTTTCTTTGCCATGCGTTCGGGAAAACTTGGCGCCCATGCCATGATCGAGCGGATACGCAACAACAAGCCACTGAAAAGCTACGAAAAAAACTTCAGGAAGCTTTACGCCCCTATCTTCTTCGGTCTGCAGGCTCTTCAGTTTGTTTACTACAAAAGCGACCGCCTGAGGGAAAGCTTCGTGGCAATCTGTGAGGACAGGGATGTACAACGAATCACCTTCGACTCCTACCTCTACAAAAAAATGGTGCCCGCACCCTGGAGCATACAGATGAAAATATTCATGAAAAACATCTATCACCTGGTGAAAGGCTCATAAATGCTTTTATCGCTACCTAACTGGCTGATACATATATCGTCATCCCTCGAGTGGGGAATCGCCTCACTCATGATGTACCGCTATGGAACACTGATCGGCCGCAAAGATGTGCAACGGTTCGGACTGTCTATGATCCCTCACTGGATAGGGAGCTGGTTTGTACTTGCCTACCACATCAAGGATGACGCTGTTCCGGTACTGCTTGATCTTTCGGAAACTGTAAACCTGTTGGGCAGCATCGCGCTGCTTTATGCCTCTCTCGGTGTTCTGAAAACCAGTAAAAGGCAGAGCACCACGAACTTCATGGCAATCGCGGGACTGTTTCTTATTTCCGGAAGACCCCAATCCTATATGGGGGAAGACATCTTCGACGCAATCCTTCAGGTATCCAGCGTGGTTTACCTGGGTTTTCTCGTCAGCCTTCTCATTATCAGAAAACGTGATCCCGACGTTTTTTCTGGGCTGACTGTTGCCGGATTCTGGTTTGTGCTGGTATTTATCACCGTGACGGTCTCTCTCATGTATGTTTCAACGGAGATTCGGGGTTACATGACATTATCGCATGACGACCTGCTCCACGGCAGCGCGGAAAGCCTGCTGACTATCAGCAACCTGATGATCGTTCTCGGCATCCACCGACAGATCAAACAGTTCGAGAAACGCCAAGGGAAGGATTTCCCTACGGACTGAGAATTTTGCGGTACTTGCTGGAGTCCTGCAGAATTGCAAGGGCTTTTTTAACAACAGGGTCACGCTCAACGCCGCTCCTTCGGGCAGCGTCCTCGTCGAAGTGACGCATGATCTCCTGTTCAAGAGCCCGCGCGATGGTTTCCGATTCGCTTGATTTCTGTTTCCCGGCAAGAAGTTTCATTTCGTTTTCCAGCGAGACAACCAAAGCATCCATCTTCGATGAAGAACCTTCATGCTTGTCCTGAAGCGATTGCTTCACTTCCCCTAACAGGACCTCAGGCTCGGTTTGATAGCTGAATTTTTCACTTTCAAGAAAACGTTCAAAGTCAGCCATCATCGCCTTTCTGTCAATTCCACTGCCGGGAAGGGTATCGTTTAACGCCCTGTATTTATTGGCGTAGCGGAAAAGCATACCCGCCTTGCGCAATGCTGCTTCGTAGCCGCTCATCGAGTACCCGTCAACCCTGATATCGGGAAGAATCCCCCCTCCTCCGTAAACCTTTCGCCTGTTCCTGGTATAAAATATCTCTTTGTCATCCTGCATCTCTTCCCGCTCAAGCACCTTGCGCACCCCTCCTGTCCAGTCGTGCTCCTTCTGTATCAGACGGCCTGATGGGGTATAGTACTTGGCGGTAGTCAGCTTCAATGTACAGTCGTAGGGAAGGCCGATGACCGACTGGACAAATCCTTTTCCAAACGAACGGTCCCCGATAATCACACCGCGATCAAGCTCCTGGATTGCGCCTGCGACAATCTCGGACGCCGACGCACTGTTTCTATTGATCAACACGGCAAGAGGGAGTCCTGCCGCAACAGGGGCACGGGGAGTCTGATAACGGATTTCACTTTCAGGATCACGACCCATGGTAGAAACTACGCGGCTGCCCTTGTCGACAAAAAGCCCGGTAACGTCTACAGCAACATCAAGCAGCCCTCCGGGATTGTTGCGCAGATCGAGAATCACCGCATTCATGGAACGGCTTCTGATCATTGCGGCAGCATGCATCTCATTGATTGCCCGGGTGAGCTCATCAGCACTCCGGTTGCCGAAGGTGTTCATATCGAAATAACCGACGTTACCAAACAGCCCTGCATAGCGTATGCTGTTTACCTTTACTTCACGACGTGCTAGCCTGAACCGCCTTTCTTTATTCTGCCCGTACCGTCCGACAGTGAGAGTGACCTGGCTGCCGGCGGGACCTTTTATGAGGTTCTTCACTTCATCCAGCTCTTTTCCCTTAACGACATGCCTGTCCACCCTTTCGATCCGGTCGCCGACACGAAGACCTGCGTTTGAAGCCGGAGTATCCTCGAAAACCGACACGATATAGACCTCACCTGCAATTTCTGATATCCTGACGCCTATTCCCGCGTATTGGCCGCTGGTCAGTTCCCCAAGCTCAACAGACTCTTTTTCATCAAGAAATACCGTATAGGGATCGAGGGTTTCGAGCATACCGTCTATGCCGGCATACATGAATTCCGCTGTATCAATACTGTCGACATAGTTTTCGGAAACTTTCCGGTACACGTCACCGAGCAGTTCTATGTTTTTTGCGATGGAAAAGTACTCGCTCTCACGGCATTCCGCTGTCTTCAGGGGGGTTCCCGTGCAGACAAGAAATAATACGAGAACCAGAATCACCCTGCGGGAGATACCACTTGCAGCATAGAGTTTCATGCCTGACATCTTTTTGAGCGTTCCCGGAACAGGCTGCAACGTTCAGCGCAAAGCACTTTCCAAAGCTGTTGCACTATCCGTTTTTTGATCCCTGTACTTGATAATCAAAGGAGTATACACGGAAAGACCGTGCTCGGCGGCAAAGTCCCCCTTAATCTTTCTTGACCCGGCAACAACCACTGCTCCTTCAGGGATTGTAAGGGTTGTGCCTTCCGTTTTTCTGATAATATTGTTATTAACCACGTCATAGACCGGGGTCGAACCGTTAAGAATAACACCGGTGCCGATAACCGCCCGAGAGCGAACTATCGTACCTTCATAGATACCGCAGTTGCCTCCCACCATGACGTCGTCCTCAATGATAACCGGAACCGCCCCGATTGGCTCCAGCACACCGCCCACCTGTACTGCAGCGGAAAGATGCACGTTTCGGCCCACCTGTGCACAGCTTCCGACAAGAGCGTGGGAATCAATCATGCTGCCGGCATCGACATAGGCACCGACATTCACATATGCAGGGGGCATCATGACTACCGAAGGAGCAAGATAAGCCCCGTCCCTGACAGATGAGCCGCCGGGGACAACGCGAACACCGTCCTCCTTTCGAAACCGCTTGACGGGGTAGGTATCCTTGTCAACAAATGTCCAGTCATGGCTTCCCGGAAACTCGATCGTGTTCTCGCACAGCATACCGAGCTTCATGCCGAGCAGGATCCCCTTTTTTACCCAGGGATTGACCTCCCAGCGGCCTTCTTTTTTCTCTGCCGCTCTTGCAGAACCGTTATTGAGGAAGCCCTTGAAAGCCGTAAACACGTCACGCGCGTCCGGCTGTTTCTGCACATCACCAGCCGACGCTCTTTCAAGCGCTTCTATACTTTTTCTTACTTCTTCAAGCTGCATATCCGTTGGTTGTTCTTTTTAGGCGGTTACCGTCAATGTTACAGCTCACTGTACTCCGCGGTAACATCTTCACTGTTTTTGCGGACATAGAACCTGAAATCATCGCTCCTCAGGCTCTCATCCTGCTTGATCCTGACAAAAAGCATATGCTGAAGAAACCATTTCAGTTCTATGTTCCGGTCGGTGCTCCTCAACGGCTCGGCGACCGTGGGGCTTACATACAGGTCAAGCTGCTGAAAGATCATTTTTTTCTGAAGTGCGTATTTCCGGAGCCAGCGTTCAACCTGGTTAATGGTTGTACAACGAGCCTGAACCACCCCTGATCCGCCACAAGCCGGGCACTGATCACCCATACGCTGCATGAGGCTGGGCCGTATTCTTTCCCTGGTAATCTGCATCAACCCGAAATCGGACATTGGGAGAATATTTGACTTGGCCCGGTCATGACGCAGTTCGTTTTTCATCGAGTCATAGACCTTTTTGGAATTTTTCGGGTCAAGCATATCAATAAAGTCCACCACGATAATCCCTCCTATATCCCTGAGTCTGAGCTGACGAACAATTTCACGCGCCGCTTCGAGGTTGGTTTTCAGGGAGTTTTCCTCCTGCTCCTTCTTGGCGGCATACCGCCCGCTGTTCACGTCAATGACCACCATTGCCTCGGTGTGCTCTATAATGATATACCCTCCTGATTTCAGCCACACTTTCCGTGAAAAAATGGACTCAACATCCTTGGCAATTCCGTAGCCTTCGAAAAGCGGAAGCTTGCCCTGGTAAAGGGTGACATTTTTTTCCATCTCGGGCGCCGCCCACCGGATATAGTTCAGCGTTTCCTTGTGAATGCTTTGCGAGTTGGCAACCAGTTCCGTGACGTCGGTGGTAAGAGAATCCCGCAGTACGCTGGAGATAATGGTATCTTCCTTGAAAATAAGCTGCGGCGGCTTGGCATCCTTGAGCTTCTCCTCGATCTGCTCCCACTTGACAAGCAGCTTTTCAAGATCCTTTTTCAGCAGTTCCTCCTCCTGGAGCTCCGCAACAGTTCTGATGATAGCGCCAAACCCTTCCGGCAGCATCGACCTGACAAGCTTTTTCAGCCTCGATCGCTCCTTTCGGGAGACAACACGGCGGGAAACTGCAATCTGACCGCCGCCAAAGGGAAGCAGAACCATAAAACGTCCCGCAATGGTTATGTCAGAGGTCAGGCGCGACCCTTTGTTGCTGATCGGCTCCTTGATAACCTGAACCAGAATGGAGTCATTGGGCTTCAGCTTGCCTGCGATCATCTGTGTATAAGACTGCCTCCTCCTGTCTGCGCCGTTTCCCTTGGCTCTTCCATTGCCGTTTTTCTGGCCGTTTTCTGCACCCGGAGCCTTCATTGCGCTACCCTGCTGCTGCCCCGAATTTTGCCTCTTATCATCTTCCTCGTTTTCACCATTGCCGTTCTCATCGTCGTCATCGTCATCCTCAATGAGCGCACGGTAGTCCTCGGTTGTGGTTCCAACATCGGAAAAATGCAGAAACCCGTCCGATTTCTGCCCGATATCGACAAAAGCAGCCTTGAGACCCTCTACAACCTTGTGCACTCTGCCAAGATAGATATCGCCTATGCTGCGGAGACTGTCCGGACGTTCGATCACAAGCTCTGCCAGACGGCCTTCTTCAACCAGGGCAACCTGAATTTCGTCACCTGACTTGTTCATCAGCAACTGCTTTTTCACAGTCTTCTTCATTACAACACCTCAATGTCTAAAATTGTTATCCTCGATGCCATTGTTCACACGAAACCTGAACTGTGTTTTTTACATCACGCCTTACCGGACAGGCTGTCGCTGCTGCCTGCCCCTCGGGCTACTCGTAACAACCGCTCAATTTAGGGAAATGTAACCTGTATTATTGAACATTTTTGTTAAAAGGACAAATTTTAGTCACTTTTACAGAATGCTCCGCACAACAAACAATTCAAACAAACCCGTCTTTTGCAATTATCAACCGCGGAATACGAGGAGAAGTACTGGACCGGGCACAGCAGGGTCTGCGGCATTGACGAGGCAGGCAGAGGACCTCTTGCCGGACCGGTTGTAGCCGCCGCCGTTGTTTTCCCCCGGTTTTTCAAGCCTGACGGGATTCTGTGCGAACTGAACGACTCAAAAAGCCTTCTTCCGGAACGCCGTGAAGCTCTTGCACTGGCAATAATGCATTCAGCTGAAGATTTCGGCATTTCGGTTATCGATCACATGACTATCGACAACCTGAACATCTTCAGGGCCACCATGCTCGCAATGAACAGTGCAGCGGAGTCGTTGAAACAGTCACCGGACCTGATGATGATCGACGGCAACCGCTTCACGCCGAGTCTCCCTGTTCCTTACCTGACTATTGTCAAAGGCGATGCAAAAGTCTTTTCCATTGCAGCAGCGTCGGTACTTGCAAAGACACGCCGTGACAGGATCATGAAAGAGTACAGCAGGGAGTACCCGGGATACGGCTTTGAGCAGCATTTCGGCTACCCGACACAGGCGCATATCGCAGCCATCGCAGCGCATGGCCGTTGCCCCCTGCACAGGAAAAGCTTCAGGCTGAAGGCGCTCGGAGAAAAATAATCCTACATTGATTCCCATGTCATTCATGCCCCATGATCTCGGACACCAGGGAGAAATTACCGCTGTCTCCTACCTTGTCGAAAAAGGTTACAGAGTCCTTCGGCGCAACTACCGCTACCGGCGCAACGAGATCGACATCATTGCCTTGGACAAACGCACCCTATGCTTCATCGAAGTAAAGACAAGGTCATCCGACGCAAAAGGGCACCCTCTCGAAGCTGTCACGCCGGATAAACAGAAGGAAATCATCAGGGCCGCATCCGCTTACCTGGCCGCTCTTCCTCCTCCTGAACCAGACTGCAGGTTCGATGTTATTGCAATCATTGCGCATACTTTCATGAACGGCAGAATCAGCGATTTCAACCTGGAACATGTTACCAATGCATTTACGGTTGACCTGGGCTGACCCCTTGCAACCGTGGGATATCAGGCTATTTTTTGCTATCTTTAAGAACTAAGGATATTGAAGCTTTGAACCTGTTGCACCCTCTATGAAAACCATGTCAGAGATCCAGAAAAAAACCTCACAAGCAAACTATGCAGCCACGAATATTCAGATACTTGACGGCATAGAACATGTCCGCAAACGCCCCGCAATGTACATCGGCGATGTTCACTCCAGAGGCCTGCACCATCTCATTTATGAAATCGTCGACAACTCCATAGATGAAACCCTGGCGGGGTACAACGATACCATTGAACTCGCACTGAATCCTGACGGTTCCGTAACCATATCGGACAACGGAAGAGGCATACCTGTCGATATCCACCCGCAGAAAAAAAAGTCAGCTCTCCAACTGGTCATGACCGTAATCGGAGCGGGCGGCAAATTCGACAAAGGCGCCTACAAGGTTTCGGGAGGACTGCACGGTGTCGGCGGCTCTGTTGTCAATGCCCTCTCCGAATGGTGCGAAGTCGAAGTTTACAGGGACGGGAAAATCTGGTTTCAGCGCTATCAGAAAGGAATACCGCAGTGCGAGGTTCAGACTATCGGCGAAACCGCGAAAACAGGAACAAAAACAACGTTCAAGCCTGACTCCTCCATATTTAAAACCACGGAGTTCCGCAAGGATATCGTCATCGACCGCATGCGGGAGCTCGCATTTCTTAACAGTACTCTTAAAATTATCGTTCGGGACACCGACGACACGGAAGAGACATTCCACTTCGAGGGCGGCATCAGGGAATTCGTCAAGTTCACCGATCATAACAGGGTCAGCCTTATCAAGGAACCCATCTTTATCAGCGGAGAACGAGACGGGACTGTCGTTGAAATAGCCTTGCAATACAACGACTCCTATCAGGAAAACGTCTTCAGCTATGTCAACAACATCAATACCCATGAAGGCGGGACGCATGTCACAGGCTTCCGCAAGGCCCTGACAAGAACACTGAACGCCTATGCCCAGAAAAACGACCTCCTGAAAAACCTGAAAATCTCCCTTACCGGTGACGATTTCAAGGAAGGGCTGACAGCGGTCATATCGGTCAAAGTCGCCGAGCCGCAGTTTGAAGGACAGACAAAAACCAAGCTGGGCAACTCGGAGACCCAGAGTATTGTGGAAAGCATTGTAAACGAACAACTTTCCGACTATGCAGAAAGCAATCCCGGAGTCCTGAAAACCATCGTTGAAAAGGTCAAGAGTGCCGCACTTTCAAGGGACGCCGCAAGAAAAGCAAAAGAGCTGACAAGAAGAAAATCGGCGCTGGAAAGTTCCGGGCTGCCGGGAAAACTTGCTGACTGCTCTATCAACGACCCGGAACATTGCGAACTTTACATTGTGGAGGGCGACTCTGCAGGCGGCAGCGCAAAGCAGGGAAGGGACAGGAGCTTTCAGGCAATCCTTCCACTGAAGGGAAAAATCCTCAACGTCGAAAAAGCCCGCCTGCACAAGATGCTCGAGAATGAAGAAATAAAAACCATTATTCTCGCGCTCGGCACGAATTTCGGAGAGGACGAATTTGTCGCCGAGAAACTGCGCTACGGCAAGATCATCATCATGACTGATGCTGATGTGGACGGCGCACATATACGCACCCTTCTGCTGACGTTTTTTTTCCGGCACATGCGGGCTCTCATAGAAGCAGGCAAAGTGTTCATTGCCCAGCCACCGCTATACCTGGTCAAATCAGGAAAAGAGCAAAAATATGCATGGGACGACGACGAGCGTAACAGCATTGTCGACTCGATGAAGAAAGCACAGAAAGGGAGAGGCAACGTCCACATCCAGCGTTACAAGGGCCTCGGAGAAATGAACCCCGAACAGCTCTGGAGCACAACCATGGACCCGACGCATCGTTCACTGCTCCAGGTATCCGTTGAAAATGCCATGGAAGCGGACCAGATATTCTCCACCCTTATGGGTGACAAGGTTGACCCGCGCCGTGACTTTATCGAAAAGAACGCCCGTTATGTCAGAAGGTTAGATGTCTGAAATTTTGACGTAGACCTCTTTCTGCAGTTCGTCGATCCATTCCTGGAACAACCTGTTCCGCTTCTCCTCAATGGCAAGCTTTTCAAGCCTGGCATAGTCCGAGGACAATTCGAGTTTATGAGCAGGCACTCTACTGTCCAGCATAAAAAGAGCATAAAACGGAGCTCCTGTTGATTCCGGCTCTACCCGCACAACGTTGCTGAGATCACCCACGTTTTTAAACGATCCGACAACACCTTTTAGCTGATCACGCAGCGCTGAAACGGCAAACCTTGTTTCACCGGTTTCGGTGTTCCGGATCTTGCCGCCGTATTTTGCCGAAACAGGATCATCGGAATACTGCCGGGCCATGTCCGCAAAATCGGCGTTTCCGTTCAGGATATCGCCACGGATCTTCTCAAGCGTCGCCTTTGCCGCCGGGGCATCGAGAGTGCTTCTGTCGAAAACAATCAGAATGTGCCTTGTATGCACTGCATCCGGCTCCTTGTCGAGCAACTGTATAATGTGGTAGCCGAAACGGGATTCAACAATCCCGGAAATTTCACCTTCTTCAAGCCCGAATGCAACTTCCTCAAAACTTTTCACGAACTCGCCCCGTCGCGAATAGCCAAGGTCTCCTCCGAGACGGGCAGAGCCCGGATCCTGCGAATACTGCCGGGCAAGCGCCGCAAAGTCGGCACCTGCCTTAAGCTGACCCTGTATATCCTGAATGTCGGCGAGGGCTTTTGATTTGGCATATTCCGTTACCTTGGGGTACATGACTATCTGGGAAACCTCCACAGCTTCGGGGACCCTGGGCAACTTGTCACGATTTGCACGGTAGAAGTCCTCAACTTCCTCATACGTAACCGCAACATCCATCATTTTCTTTCTCCTGAGGTTGTTAATCAACTGCTGGTTACGTATGTCATCTTTTACCTCTTTTTCGATAACCGGATACGATTTCGAAAAAGTCGATTCCATTTCCCCAATAGAACTGAACTTGCTGCGCAGGAACCGCATCCTTTCGTCGGTACTTTTCTCAATATCAGCCTCATTAACCTGAATGCTGTCCAGTCTGGCTTTGGTCAGCACTATTTTTCTGGTGACAAGCGTCTCAAGGATACCTGCTTTCAGCGACGGATCATTTTTCGACTCGGGGTACTGCAGACGAGTCATCATTGCCCGTTCATCGACTTCAGACTGCAGAATCATTTCATTTCCAACAACCGCAACAATTCTGTCGGCAATCGCCGCACCGGCAATCTGAAAACCGGCAACAATCGTAAAGGCCGCAATCGCAACACAACTGAAAAGACGTTTCTTCATAATCATTTAGCTTTACCCAAGTTAAGCGTTTTCAGCTCAGGTTACTGATACTTTTCCCTTGCCTGTTTGAGCAATTTAGTATAATACTGCTTTTGTTTTTCAACAATAAGAAGATCCTCAATGTCCCCGTAAGCCTGCTCAAGGGTCTTTCTGTCCCCTTTTTTTACAATATCATGCATTTCCATTACAACAAAAAGCGAATCATGCAGCACAATGACCGGTGAGCGTTCGCCCGGTGCCATGTTTTTCAGGACCCCTTTCATCTTTTCGTTTTCAAGATGGATCTGCACGAGGGGCCTCAGGTGCAGGGCATTTTTGCGAGCGTGGAGGTTTTTCCCGGCATGCCCCGGATCAATTGATTCGATAAGCCTGAGCAGACTCTCCTCATCGCCGTCATGCAGCATCAGAGCGTTTCCCATCCGGCTTGCCCCCTGTGCTGTAGCCGCATAATACCTGGCAACGGCATACTCTGTCTCGGAACAGACAAACATATCAGGAAATTCACGGTAAAAGGTTTTCACGTCGAACGAGTCAACAGCAAAAAACCGATCCTTCTCCGCCTGTTTCAACCGTTTGTCAACAAAACGCTGCACGATTATCTGACGGGTGGCTTTTTCAATCAGCATCCGGGTCTCGGCATCCTCGCCGATGCCATCATCCAGAGCAAGCTGGTAGAGCGATGCAAGGGCCTTCCAGTCCTCAACATAGATTGCAGAAACCGTAAGGCTGTCTTCCTGAGAGGCATAGCTGATCGAAGCCCGCAACTCTTCACGGGTCAACTCAAGATTCCCGGCTCTGGCAACAACATCATCATCCGGCCCGGAACCGCAACCGGCCAGAAAAAGGAGGACAGCAGTCAGGACGGAACGCCGCTTCATGCCGCTATCCCCCTCTGAGTTTAATCGGACGCCTGGACTTCAACTGCCAGTCAAGAACAACCGGCGCAGCTATAAACAGGGAAGAGTATGTGCCGATTCCTATCCCGAGAAGGATTGCAAAAGTAAATCCCCGAATGGCAGGACCCGCAAAGATAAAGAGAATGAGCACAACAAGCAGCGTTGTTCCTGAAGTAATGATCGTTCTGCTCAGCGTTTGATTGAGGCTGTTGTTGAAAATTGTGATATAATCGGCTGACTTCCCTGAACGGATGTTTTCACGAATCCTGTCGTAGACAACAACGGTATCGTTGATCGAGTACCCGGCAATCGTAAGAAATGCAGCTATGATGCTCTGGTTTATATCGAGGGGCATGAAATCAAACATACCTCCGAAAATACTGAATATGCCGAGTACGATAAACACGTCATGAAATATGGCGACAACACTTGCCGCGGCAAACCGGAACTCAAAACGTATCCCGACGTAGATCAGAATAGCTATCACCGCGCCCAGAAGCGCTTTAAGGGCGGCCCATTTCAGATCGGAAGCAATACTGGGGCCAACGGAATCAACACGGAGCACCTCATGAGGATTGTCCGTAATACGGTCGTCAAGCGCGTTGGTCACAAGCGCTTTCAACTGGTTGAGATCACCTTCAAAACCGGTCTGGACAAGAATAGAACGGTCGGCACCGTAACTTTTCACTGCGCCCTCCACCCCTGCCTCCTTGAGAACCGACCTCACCTCCCCTACGGTTACATCGTTCTCAAAGCGCAGCACGACCTCGGTGCCCCCCCTGAAATCGATACCGAAATTCAATCCCCTGACAAACAGAGAAACCAACCCTGCAAGCATCAGGGTGAGGGAGATCACATACGCTATTTTCCTGTATTTCAGAAAATCTATGTTTGTGTCTTTAATGAGGTGCATGCTGTATCGTTCTTAATGATTTTATCCGAAACTTTTGACTGTCATGTGATTTCCCTCAATCAGCAGGTCAAAAATAACCTTGGTGATAACCAGAGCGGTAAACAGACTCGCTGCCGTACCGATCATCAGGGTGAGCGCAAATCCCTGAATAGGGCCGATGCCATAGATATAGAGTAGAAACCCTGCGCCAAGCGTTGTAATCTGGGAATCGACGATTGCCGAGAAAGCTTTGTTGTAGCCTGTATCAACCGCGAGACGCAGGTTTTTGCCCGCGGCGATCTCCTCCCTGACTCTTTCAAAAATCAGGACATTGGCATCGACAGTCATACCTATCGTCAGCACAATACCTGCAATACCCGGCAGAGTCAGTGCGGCACTGAATCCTGCGAGAACAGAGAGCACGAACAGTATGTTCAAAACAAGAGCGATATCTGCCGCAACACCGGCCTTTCGGTAATAGGTGATCATGAAAAGAGCGACGATACACAACCCCCAACCCGCGGAAAGAATACCTGATCGTATATAATCTGCACCAAGGGTCGGGCCGACCGTCCGCTCTTCAATAACCCTGACCGGGGCGGGCAGGGCGCCTGCCTTCAGGACAATCTCGAGATCCTGAGCCTCCTCGATACTGTCGATACCGTTGATGACCGAACTGCCTCCGGGAATTTTTGACTCGACAACAGGCGCAGAGTATACCGCACCGTCAAGAACAATAGCAATCCGGCGGCCGATATTCGCGCCGGTGATTCTTGCCCATTTCGCTGTCCCGTCCGAATTCATTCTCATGGTAACTTCCGGCTGCAGCGCAGATGCACCAAATGTGGCTTTTGCTTCGGTAATCACCCCTCCGGTAAGCTCAGGAGTTTTCTTCAGGAGATACATATCGTAAAACGCTTCTCCGTCATTCCCCTCAACAGACCTTGCCGAAAGACGTATTTCAGAATCTTTGGGCAGCAGCTTCTGAATATCTCCCCGTTCAAACAAACCGGTCAGGAACTCCCTGGAATAGTCAGGGGCGTAAACCCTTCCGTTTTCCATAACGACAATGTTCTCGTAAAGAGGATTGTTTGCCTTGTTAGCGGTAACCTCCTCATCCGTGACGTCTTCACCTGAGGCTTTTGCCGTTTCTTTCGCCGCCTCTTTGTCCGCAAGAAGTCTGTTAATCCGTTCAAGCGCTTCGAGCAAGCTTTCATTATCCCGAACCAGCTTGAATTCCAGTTTTGCCGTGCCCCGGAGAAGTCTGCGCACGCGGTCTTCGTCGGAAACTCCCGGAAGCGCCACAATGATCCGCCTTGCTCCCTGTGTCTGAATAACCGGTTCAGCAACACCATACTGGTCAACACGGTTACGGATAATCTCTTTTGCCCGTACAATAGCGTCTTCGGCCTCTTTTCTGAGCTTGACGATTATCTCCTCGTCACTGTCACGCACCTCGTAAAAGTAGCGGCTCATCCTGATAGTGCGTTTTTGGAACTCTGAAACCAGCAGCTCGATAACCTGCGCGTTACTGTCAACAGCCTTGTTCCTGACGTCGGCCATTATCTCCCGGAACGTTGCATCCTTGTTCCATGCCCTCTCCTCAATGAGATCAATGAGGTCAACCTCAAGGACGAGATACATTCCACCTTTAAGGTCCAGACCGAGTTTCAGGCTTTTTTCAGCCGCTGTTTCCATAGCCTCACGATTTTCACGGACAAAGGCGAGACTGTCTTCAGCAGCGGTCAGTTGCGTCAGCTGCCTTGAGTAGGAATAATCCTTATAGGTGGGCCACAACGACCACAAAGCCAGAGCCGTCAAGACAACAATAAGAAGACTTTTGAACCGGTTATTTTTCATACATGCATGATAACTTTGCGAATACTGGCGCAGTCAATAAATCGAGTTCAGCCAATATATAAAACCAGTACCTGATTAACAATCAGGCACAGCAGCCGGATAGTTTGAACGGCCGGCAAAAAAAAAGACCGCCTCATATATGCAAAATACGAGACGGTCTCCTTTCCTTCTGAGAAAGAGCTCTTATCCCCAGATATCCTGGGCTATGTTGTTATACCAGCCACGCGCATAGGTTGCCTCCTCAGTGAGCTGATCATCATCAGCGTCCATGGGAGTAAGACCTCCGGCACCTTTAATGCTGACGATACCGTCACTGGTGAGCTTGTAGACAGCTGCAACAGAGATACCATAGCCAGGGCCGACAAGACTGTAACAGGTATTGACAAGTGACGGCGGAGCAGGAACCTTGCCCTGTAACAGGCGAACGACACTCGCTGCCGTGACTTTCCCCTGACTACTGGCGGCAAAACCGGACTTCGGCATTGCACCGGCGATACAGGCATCACCGATCACATGAATACCGGGATGAATCGTAGATTCGAAAGTAATCGGGTTGACCGGACACCAGCCACTTTCATTGGTCAGGCCTGCATCAAAGGCGATTTTTCCGGCTCTCTGAGGAGGAATAACGTTGATCACACCGCCTTTTACCGGTCCTGATGCTGTTTGAACGGTCATGGCCGCCGGATCAACCGACATAACCTTGCCGCCTGCAGAACCTGCACGCCACTCGATGATACCGCTATACAGCTTGTCCCAGCCTTTGGTGAACAAACCCTGCTTGGAAAATTTCTCTTTGGCATCGAGAATAATAACCTTTGAGTTAGGCTTGTTCTTTTTCAGGTAGTTGGCAATGAGACTTGCTCTCTCATAAGGGCCGGGAGGACAACGGAACGGGTTACCCGGAGGACAGATAAGCACATTGTCGCCATCTGCCATGTCCTGAAGCTGCTTTGTCAGCAGTTCTGTCTGCGGTCCAGCCTGGTAAGCATGAGGCATCTTCGTGTTAGCAACTTCCTCGCTGTATCCTTCAATTGCATCATAATTGAAATCGATACCGGGAGAAACCACCAGACGGTCGTACTTCAGCTCTTTTCCGCCTTTGAGCTTTACGGTGTGGTTTGCTGCATCGATTTCAGCTGCTTCGTCATGAATCACCTCTACGCCATACTGGCTTTTCAGAACATCGAACGTTTGGGCAATATCTTTCATGTCTTTCAATCCACCCATCACCCAGTTGCTGAACGGGCAGGTGTAGAAAGTAGTTGCGGGCTCGACAAGTGTCACGGAAACAGATGAATCAAGTTTCTTGATATACTTTGCCGCAGATGCGCCGCCAAAGCCGCCACCGATAACAACAACACGTTTCTGGCTTGCAAAAAGCGGTTTTGCACCGCCAAAAACTCCCAGTGTAGAACCGGCTGCACCGGCAATGAACAGTTTGTTGAAATCTCTACGTGTAAATTTCTGACTCATGTTATTTCCCCCGCTTATTTAGAATTTTGTTGACTTAGCCCGCCAAAGTATTCGGCAATGAGTGTAATCTCTTCATCGGTATACCCTTTGGCATGACGCCCCATGACCGTAGAGTAACGCTCATCGTTCTTAAACTCCATCAGCGCATTTTTCAGATACGACGCTGATTTCCCATAGAACCCGGGCATAATACCGACACTTTTACCATCGGTACCGTGACAGGATGCACATGAAAGCGCGAGAATCTGACCGCGCGGATCAACGTCCTCAGCTTCCGCAGACGCCTGCTGGGCCGATTCCTGCTTTTCGGATGTCTGCGTGTTGCACCCTGAAAGCGCAGCGGCAGAAATAAGGCCGACAGACAGCCAAGAGGTAATTTTTTTAACCATAGTTCTAATCTCCTTGTTTTATTATGGATTAGCAGAATGATGGGACCGAATTCTTATGTAACTGCAGCCTCATATGTGCAGAGTTTTCGCATGTATTCCATGCATGAAGCCTGGAGCTTCTTGCTTTATTGATTTATATTTAGCACGTGTGATAGACTTTTCCTGTACCGCCCGGCAGACGTCCAGCCCTTCCTTTTCCCGCTCACGCGATACGCCGGATACACTGAAGGTGTTTTTTCATGCCTGCGTCATACTCCCCGTTTTCAGCCATAACCCTTTCTGAAACAGGTCCTTCTTCTCGTGGACAGTATCAACCCCCAATGCCATATATAACTATATATTTATATAACAATTTTTATCCTGCAACACAAATAATAATTAATTACTTCACCATCAGCTTTAATGCCGCGTGTCGAACAGGTACTCCATCGCTATCAGTTCTTCAGTTCTTTGTATCTTTCAATTTTTTCACCATTAAAAACAAAACACAGAAAAAAGGGCACTGCAGGAGTGTTGCACACGATACATTACCCCAAAGAAAACGCTATTAATCTTGTTGTGTTTCCAGCATGTCCGCTCAATCGCTCAATTCAGGATTATTAGTTATATACCACATGCAGCAGACACTATCGAAATCCCAGAAAGGGATAATCTAAATAATTACAATAAAATAAATTAAAAGACACACGGTCGCAAAATATCAACCGAACACAGAGGTGTGCCGGAACGTTGAAAACAAGCAACGGCACCATGTTTCACGTGAAACACATTCACTCATGAAAGCATATGACATCATCGTCGCAGGCGCGGGGCATGCCGGCTGCGAAGCCGCGCTTGCCGGAGCCCGCATGGGGCTGAAGAGCCTTCTTGTCACCTCGGATCTTTCCGCAATAGCACGAATGTCCTGCAATCCGGCAATCGGTGGCGTGGCGAAAGGGCAAATAACAAGAGAAATCGATGCCCTCGGCGGAGAAATGGCAAAAGCCATTGACGCCACAGGCATACAGTTCAGAATGCTCAACAGAAGCAAGGGGCCTGCCATGCATTCGCCAAGGGCACAGGCAGACCGCACTCTCTACTCCCTCTACATGCGCAGGGTGATTGAACAGGAAAACAATATCGATCTGCTTCAGGACAATGTTGTCCGCATAATCACGGATGGCTGCACCTGCACCGGCGCAGTCGTAAGCTCAGGACGCTGCATCAATGCAAAAGCAGTCATCCTCGCTTGCGGGACATTTCTCAACGGCTTGATACATATCGGAATGAACCATTTTCCGGGCGGCAGAACTATTGCAGAACCCCCTGTGTCCGGACTGACCGGAGACCTTTCGAACCTGGGGTTTAAATATGGGCGCCTTAAAACCGGAACCCCGCCGAGGGTAGATTGCAGAAGCATCGACTATTCAAAAGTCGCTGCCCAGCAGGGTGATCGGGAACCATCTCCGTTTTCCTTCCGCACTCAGAGTCTTTCGGGAAGAAAGCAGATAAACTGCTACCTGACTGCAACCACGGGCAAAACGCACCGCATTCTTGAAACAGGATTCGACCGCTCGCCTTTATTTTCAGGGAAAGTAAAAGGAACGGGTCCTCGTTACTGCCCGTCAATCGAGGATAAAATTCATCGTTTCAGCGAAAAGAACAGCCACCATATTTTTCTCGAACCTGAAGGCTTTGATACCAATGAAATGTATGTCAACGGCTTCTCAACATCCCTGCCTGAAGAGATTCAGCTCAAAGGGCTGCGGTCAATCCCCGGACTTGAAGAGGTCACCATGATACGGCCGGGTTATGCTATCGAATACGATTACTTCTTTCCGTATCAGCTCCACCCTACGCTTGAGACAAAACCGGTAAAGAACCTCTATTTTGCAGGGCAGATCAACGGGACTTCCGGGTACGAAGAGGCCGCTGCACAGGGTATCATGGCAGGGATCAATGCCGCTCTGAAGATTCTGAACAGAGAACCACTGATCCTGAAGCGGTCTGAAGCGTATATAGGAGTACTCATTGACGACCTTATCACCAAAGAAACCAGTGAACCTTATCGAATGTTTACCTCCTCGGCCGAGCACAGAATCATTCTCAGGCAGGATAATGCCGATCTGCGCCTCATGCCTTACGGGAAGCAATGCGGCCTCCTGCCGGAAAAAGTTTACAGAGCATTGCAGACAAAGCAGGCAAGCATTGCATCGGTCAAGGAACTGATCGCATCCATACGGGTGCCCGCATCTGAAATCAATACCCTTCTGACTTCACCGGACAATCCTCCCGTTGCCGGCAGCACCAGGATAGCGGCGGTTCTTAAACGTCCGAATGTGTCCCTATCTTCCATACTTTCAGTGTGCCGGGAAGCGGCAGAGAAAATTTTTGCTGTCTCGCAAGATCAGGAGGTACTGGAACAGGTGGAAATCGATTGCAAATATGACGGCTATATAAAAAGAGAGCGTCTTATGGCAGAAAAGATCTCCCGTCTTGAATCTCACAGGCTCCCCGAATCGTTCAATTACAGTGTTATCAAGGGATTATCCAGTGAAGGAATAGAGAAATTGTCAAAGCACAAACCATCAACCATAGGGCAGGCTTCGAGAATTCTCGGCGTTACACCTGCCGACATCTCCGTCCTCATGGTAAAAATCGGCCGTTAGAACGGTATCATACTCAATGTTTCACGTGAAACATTACAATCGTCAATGTTCGTTTTTCAACGTCACACCAGACAATCATGAGCGATAACTATCAGGAAAACATCAACCGGAACACGCTTCTTTTCGGAAAAGACATCGAAGAGCGGATTGTAGGAGCTCACCAGATATCAGAAAACAAAGTAAGGCTTTACATCAGGGACGGAAACGCCGTGGAGAGCCGTGATGAAAGCTACTATCCATTTTTTTTTCTTTCAGAAGAAATGCTTCTCGACGGGTTTGCCCCGGCAAATGATGAAAAATACTGGCTTATAAAGCTTCAGGGAGGAAATTTTCATCGATTCCTGGCCATTTTCAAAAGCCAGTATAACTACAGAAATGCACTTGATTATGTAGCATCGAAATCGCGCTCATCTTCTGATGAAGAGAATGATTCAGGCTTTCCAAGCAATCTAACCTACAGCAGAGGCGATGCCGTAACACAGTTCCTTCTTCAGACAGGCAAAACACTTTTTAAAGGAATGGTGTTTGAAGACCTCTACCGGATGCAGCTCGATATTGAAACGTATTACAAGCCTGAAAAAAGCACCCGCAGCAAAGTATCGATTGGCAGTGATCCCATTATCATCATATCTCTCAGCGACAACAGGGGTTGGGAACACGTTATCCATACAAAAGAGATCTCCGAAAAAGAACTGCTGCTGGAATTGGTTAAAATCATCCGGTCAAAAGACCCCGATGTTATCGAAGGGCACAATATTTTCAGTTTTGACCTGTCCTACATCCAGAGAAGGTGCGAGCTGCATGGCGTTGCGCTCAGGATCGGCCGTGACGGTTCAGAACCGAGGAGTTACCCTGCAAGCATCCGTTTCGCAGAGCGCTCGATCGATTATCCCTTTTTTGATATAGCAGGCCGGCACGTTATCGACACCTTTTTTCTCGTTCAGAATTATGACGTTGCCAAACGCTCCATGCCCGGATACGGGCTGAAGGTGGCCGCAAAGTTTTTCGGTTTTGCGTCTCCCGACAGAACATACGTTGAATACAGTGAAATAGCTGACCTCTGGGACAAAAATCCTGAACGCCTCCTGGACTATGCGCTCGATGACGTGCGTGAAACGGAACAAATTGCAGCACTGCTGTCCGGCAACAACTTTTATATGACAAGGATGATGCCTTATACCTATGCCCAGACGTCAAGAATGGGTCCCGCTGCGAAGATAGAAGCTTTGTTTGTAAGAGAATATCTCAAGGAGAAGCATTCCCTTCCGAAACCGGAAATAGGACAGCAGCACACCGGGGGTTTTACGGAAGTATTTCTGAAAGGGATACTCGGCCCGATAGTTTATGCTGACGTGGAATCACTTTACCCCTCCATCATGCTTTCCTACGACATCTGCCCCAAAAGCGATGAACGAAGGATTTTCCCGAAGATACTGACCGATCTGAAAGATCTCCGATTTGAGGCGAAGAAAAGTGCAAAAGAGGAAAAAAAGAAAGGAAACAACGCTCTTGCAAACAACTATGATGCAATGCAGGCATCTTTCAAGATACTGATTAATGCAATGTATGGCTACCTCGGCTTCAGTATAGGTATATTCAACGACTACGAGGAAGCCGATCGCGTTACAACTACAGGCCAGGAAATAGCACGCCGTATGATAAAGGAATTCGAATCCCGCGGCTGCAAGGTTATTGAAGTCGACACCGACGGGATTCTTTTCGTCCCGCCCCCTCACATTCAGTCGAAAAAAGATGAAATTAACCTGGTAGAAGAAGTTTCCTCAGTGATGCCGAAAGGAATCACTATTGGTTATGACGGACGCTTCAGAAAAATGATCTCGTATCTGAAAAAAAACTATGCCCTCCTCGACTATGATGGCACCATCAAACTGAAAGGCTCATCGCTCATAAGCAGGAGCGGGGAAAAATTCGGTCGTGAATTTATCCGCAAGGGGTTTGAAAAACTTCTCGATGAAGATGTTCAGGGACTGCACGACCTGTATGTGTCATACAAGGAAATGATTCTTAATCATCAGTGGGCCATTGATGATTTTTCACGTACGGAAACACTGAAAAACACCATGGAACAGTATACAGCCGATACGGAATCCGGCAAAAGGCCCCGATCGATAACCTATGAACTTGCACTGAAAAGAAATCTTTCGGTCAACAAGGGAGACAGGATAACCTACTATGTTTCCGGGAGCGGTCTTCAGAGCAGTCACTACGACAAAGGCCGGCTTGCCGACGAATGGAACCGTTCAAAGCCCGATGAAAACACACAGTTTTACCTGAAGAGGCTCGATGAGTTTACACAGAAATTTCTCCCGTTTTTCAAACCACAGGATTTCAGTTCGATTTTTTCATCCGATACTCTGTTCTCCTTTTCTCCCGAGGGAATAGAGCTCATCAAGGAAATACGTCACAAGGAGACCGATTCGGTCAATGACGATGATATTCCTTTTTAAATAAATAACTTAGCCACATCTTTCCTGCCATTTCATGCAATCAAGAGCCCCTCAATTCTCCTCAAAAAGAAACCTCCATAAACTCTCTCTGCCAACAAGGAACTTTATGGATTTGCCGCACGTATACTTAAGGGCACTTTTATTAATTTGCTACGCGCCATGATTACTTCGTTGAGCGGTGCACGAAATTCTCATCCCGACGTTGCCGGGGAGTCCGGTTTCGGTGTCCCGTTCGGCTTGAAACTCAAGCCGTTCACGACAATGTATAGAGATGCCTTTAAGACAAATTCACTAAAATTCATAACTTTTTTCATTTAATCCCAAGATCAAGAAATAATGATTGATAATAAAGTTCTTCCCGTTACCGATGATGTAACCTGGATAGGGATCCTCGATCCCGGCTTGGTCACATTTGATATTGTTATGGAAACCAAGTATGGTACAACCTACAACTCCTATTTCATCAACGCGGATAAAAAAACAATTGTAGAAACTTCAAAAGCCAAGTTCTGGCCAACGTATCTCGATAAAATAAAAAAGGTTACCGATCCTTCCGAGATAGAATACATCATTGTTGACCACACAGAACCCGATCATTCAGGCAATGTGAAAAACCTGCTTGAGGTTGCGCCCAATGCAACCGTCGTCGGCAGCGCAAATGCGATAAAGTTTCTTCATGACCTTGTAGACGGCGAATTCAAATCAATGACGGTCAAGGACGGCGATACCCTCGATCTCGGCAACAAGACGCTCCGCTTCATCAATGCGGTAAATTTGCACTGGCCTGACGCGATCTACACCTGGCTTGAAGAAGACAAGGTACTCTTCACTTGTGACTCATTCGGCTGTCACTATTGCCATGAAGAGATGTACGACGATCTTGCCGGAGACTTCGATGATGCCTTTACCTACTATTTCGATGCAATTCTCAGGCCATTCAGTAAGTATATGCTGCAGGCTATCGAGCGCATCGAAGATCTCGATATCAAGGTTATCTGTCCCGGCCATGGCCCGATACTCCGCTCGGACTGGAAAAAATACGTTGACCTGTCCAAAAAGTATTCCCAGAGCGCCATTGCGCTTCCGAACGAGAAGAATATTCTGATAGCTTACGTTTCCGCCTATGAGAACACAACCATCATTGCGGAAAAAATAGCAGAAGGTATACGGCCGCATTGTGATTTTACTATCGATGTCTGCGACATTGAAAACATGCATTTTTCAAAACTCGAAGAAAAAATAGCTCACAGTGCGGCAATCATTGTCGGTTCACCGACAATCAACCAGAACATCGTTCAGCAGATCTACCAGCTTTTTGCAGCGATAAACCCGATCCGTGACAGAGGCAAGCTTGCCGCAGCGTTCGGGTCCTATGGCTGGAGCGGGGAAAGCATCAAGATCATCGAGTCGAACTTCACCAACCTCAAACTCAAGGTCTTCGATCAGCATGTCAAGGTCAAGTTCAAACCGCATGAAAAAGAGTTTGAAGAGTGCATGACATTCGGCAAGGCCTTCGCAGAAACGCTGATCGATAAAAACAATCTTGTCTGCGACGTCTGAACGGTCTGCAAAAAGGGGCTCCACTGCCCCTTTTTTGTAGTAGAGAATAGGAGAACCTCCAGGCAACCTGGATGATCAAGCGGGGTTATATATTCCAATACTTTCAGCTCACGAGCTTCGTAATATCATGCCATGTCACAAACAACGACAGCACGATAAACAGCATGATTCCTGCAAGATTGACGATCTGATGAGTTCTGACGCCGACCGGTTTGTTCCTGACGGATTCAATCAACAGCATGAGCAGCTGCCCTCCATCCAGTCCAGGCAAGGGAAGAAGGTTCATGATCCCCAGGCTCAGGCTGAGAAAACCGGTAAACAAGAAAAGATCTACCCATCCGCCGCTTGCAGCCTGTCCGGCAAGCACAGCAATACCAACCGGCCCTGAAAGGTTTTCCATACCCGCCTGAGTGGAGAACAGATTGATGAAAAGACGACCGGTTTCAGAAACAACGGCCCACATCATCTGCATGCTGGTGGTTACAGCACCGAACAAAGACATGCCTTCACCAGCCATAAACGCGGGAACAAACAACAGGAAGGCAAAAACCATGTTGAACAGGGAACCACCGGACATAATCAGAGCTCGCGATGCTCTTGAGGAACTGAACAGCTTTTCGGCTTTTTCATCTCCTTCATTTGAAAAACTCACAAAACCTCCAAGAGGTAGCAACCGCAATGTGAATTCCGTTTCCCTGTGACGAAACAATGTTACGATCCTGGGACTGAAAGGAAAACCGACAGAAAATTCATATACCGGAACCTTTGCTTTCCTTGCCGCAAGAAAATGCCCGAACTCATGCACAAGCACCACGATCGAAAAAACAAGAGCAAACGAAAGTATTGCTATAACCATATTTATTATAATATTTTACTGTAAATGTTCACCTTCAATGATTTTCGCCTCCCCACCTCCATTTTGCAGGTTCACCTTTAAACCAGCACACTGCGATGAGCACTATTGTCAGAAAAACAGTGAACAACGCATGCTGCAGAAGTCCTGCTTCGGTATACACCGGAAAAAGAAAAACAGCCGCAGTGATCAACACAAGATAGGACACCACAACAACCCAACCCTGCCACGTGACCGGTAACCCCCATCCATAGCCATACTTCTTTGCGGGAAACCAGTATTTCTTTTGAGACTGCTTGTTGTTCGCTACCTCGTGCTGCATCATGTTCTTTAGCTTTAGTTTTTCCTTTCGCTACCTGAAAACTATATCCTTGACTAAAACTCTACCGACAGCCTCATTCAATCCGCTGATGATGTTTTTTTTCCTGAAAGACAGTTCGTTTCTCCATGAAGGATTAAGAACGTGGACGTAAAGGATACCACGAGCAAACTTGTCCACTTCGGTCATCCTTGCGATGGTTTCGCCGACAACGCTTCCCCATACCCCGAGAGCCTGGTGCTCTTCGTGAGCATCCTGCATCCCGTATATGGAATATACTTCACTGACGATATCGTCGAATTTTCTTGGTGTTCTCGATGATGTCATTGCTATATCGATGATTGAGCAAGCTCCTCGACGGAGATACTGTGTACGCCGTCGATCTCTTTTTTACTTGTTGCGGTGATAATGGATTGCCCTGAACCATCAAGAAGTCCAAGAACCTTTTCCACTCTTTTCCGATCCAGTTCGCTGAACAGATCGTCAAGAAGAAATAGCGGCTTTTCTCCGGTTGCCTCCCGAACCAGCTTCTGCAAGGCGAGTTTCATTGCTATCAGAAAGGTTCTGAGCTGCCCCTGGGAAGCATATCTTTTCACTTCGATGTCATTGAGCCTGAATACGATGTCGTCCCTGTGAGGGCCGAGCAAAGTTTGCTTCCGATACAATTCCTGCGACTCTATCTCTCTGAACCGATGTATCATGGCTACTGCAAGCTCGTCTTCGGTCATATCCGGTACCTGCCTGCCTATTGAAGAACGGTAACTGAAACCTGGCATTTCTCCAAGACCAAGTTCTTCGTAAACCGGCCCAAAGTATCCGAGCAGTTGCATGATAAAGCCAATCCTTGACGACACAATTGATGCAGCAAGGAGCGAAAGCTTCTCTGTCCACACATCGATGTTTTCTTTTTCTACCCCTTTCCCGCTTGCTGCTGCAAGAAGTGTATTGCGTTGCTGCAAAACCCTCCGGTACTGCAGAAGATCCGCAAGGTATCGCTTGTTGGTCTGGGAAAGTGCGTTATCCATGAACCGGCGCCTTTCCTGCGGAGAACCGTTCACGACAGCGAGCTCCATAGGGGAGAACGTCACGCATGGTATACGGCCGATGAGCTGAGAGAATTTTTTCAGCTCTTCACCGTTGACGAATATTTTTTTTTCAGCGTTTTTGGCATAGCTGACTTTGACGGCCAGCTCTATACCTCTGTCGTCAGCGAAGCTGCTATCGAGCAGAAAATAATCGGCTGTAAAATTAAGACATTCCTTGTCGAGAGATTTGTTCAACCCTCTGGCCAGCGTACAGTAATGAACAGCTTCAAGTATGTTCGTTTTACCGCTGCCGTTCATGCCGTAGAGCAGATTGATCCGGTCAGACGGAGCGAAAGCGAGACCAGTGTGCTTTCTGAAATTGGTGAGCTTTATTTCCTGTAAACGCAATGATCAATCCGGTCTCTCAATTGTTGATTCTTACCGGCATAACCAAAATAATCAGATTGTCTTCATCTTTTTCCTTTTCAGGTCTCAGGATAGCCGCTGTCGTGGGGGTGCTCAGCTCGACAACAACAGAGTCCTCATCGATATGGGCAAGTGCCGCCTCAACGAATTTCGAGTTGAAGCCTATGTCGATAGGTTCACCGCTATAAGTGCAGGAGAGATCCTCTTGCGCCGACTCTCCTTCATTGATATTCTCGGCAGTCAGCTTCATGGAAGATGGCGTTATAGAAAACCTTATATCACCGATGCTCGAAAATCTGCCTACCCTTTTGACGGAATCATAAAAAAGAGCTCTGTCTATAGCAAGCTTTTTTTCATTTTCAAGAGGAATTACCGCTTCATAGTTAGGATACTGCTCTGCGATCAGGGCAGCATCAAGAACCAGGTTATCCGTTGTAAAACGTATGGACTTGTTTGTCGAGTCAATCGATATCTTTACATCGCCTTCACTGACCAGCTTCTGCAAAATGGAGAGTACTCTTGCAGGTATGACTATCTTCTGTTTTTCAGAAAGAGAAACACCGCATGTTTTTCTGAATCGTACCAGACGGTGCCCGTCGGTAGCAACTGCAGTGAGCAGATCGTTTTCGATTTCAAACAGTACCCCCATCATTGCCGGCCTCATACCGTCGATACTGCATGCGAAAATTGTCTTATGAATAATGTTGAGCAGGTCGCCAGAAGAGAGTTCCAGCTCAATATCATAGGTTTTGTCCTGCTTTTCGGCTTTGCTTTCGAAGGTACAGGGTATTTTATAACGGCCCTTGTCGGTAGCAATATTGACCGTACCGTGTTCGCTCAACTGCTGACGCTCCACTTCGAAACTGACACCTGTATCGTACATACTCCGCAGAAAATCCAGAATCGTCCGAGCCCTTACCCCGACATTACCCTGGTCATCCGATTCAACGTCTGTGTTTGCCGTGATCGACAGTTCACCGTCCGTAGCGAAGAGTGTGAGGATCTTGTTGTCGAGAGTTATGTGCAGATTTTCGAAACGGGGATCCAGCGCTTTGCTTGGAATGGCTTGAGTTACCTTGTTTACTGCATCCTGAAAGTGTTTGATCGAGGTCGAAAATTTCATTGTACACTCTGTTTATTATTAAGTATTTAAAATATTTGTTGTTGTTATTGAGTGTGTGGAAATCTTGAGCATTTTCTTTTGTTGTGGCTAATATATTTTTTTAAAATCTCTTACCTGCTTCATGCAGGTGTTGGTTTATGTGGATAACATGTTGGTAACCCTGTTGTGTTGTTAACACTTTCTGTGATCTGCTCAATGCATTTCTTTTCCGGTGTGGATAACCTGCTATGCGTGACCGGCTTCATGAACAGGTTGCTGACAGGTTATCCACATGACCTTCTCCCGGTATGCGTATCACATCGACATGATTTCAATGCGCTTTTTCAGCTCTTCTGTCTGGTTTCTTATTTCCGCTGAGTTCCGGACTTTTTTGTTGATGGTATTGTAGCCATGGATAACCGTTGAATGATCGCGCCCTCCGAAATGGAGCCCTATGGTCTTCAGTGACGAGTCGGTCAGCTCCTTGCTCAGATACATCGCCATCTGTCTGCCGGTTGCAATCTCTTTTTTCTTCGATTTTCCTTTCAGGTCGTTCGGCGTGATGGAAAAGTATGAGCAGATGGCTTTTTCAATCGTTTCCAGGCTCAGCTTTTTTGACTGTATCCTGATAATATCCTTGAGGGTGGATTTAGTGAATGACAAGTCGATATCCTGATTGAACAGCGAATGAGAGGCGAGCAGCTTGACAATGCACCCTTCCAGTTCTCTGACGTTCTGGGTGACATTGGTAGCGATAAATTCTATAACGCTTCCATCAAGCGTTACCCCGCTCTGTGCCAGCTTGCTTTGGATGATTGCTTTTCTGGTTTCATATTCCGGCGGTTGTATATCCGCCGACAATCCCCAGTTGAACCTCGAAATAAGGCGATCTTCGATTCCCCTGATTTCCTTGATAGGCCTGTCCGATGAAAGGATGATCTGTTTGTTTGACTGATGGAGGGTGTTGAATATGTGAAATATCTCCTCCTGGGTTTTTTCCTTGCCGGCAAAAAACTGTATGTCGTCGATGATCAGGACGTCCACTTTCCGGTAAAAAGCTGAAAATTCCTGAATATTGCCGTTCTGGATGGCATTGACGAAATCTATGGCAAATTTCTCACTGGATACATACAGAACATATTCGGAAATGCGTTTTTCACGGACATGATTGCCTATCGCCTGCATCATGTGTGTTTTTCCCAGTCCTACACCGCCATAAATGACAAGCGGGTTGAATGCGTTTTGTCCGGGGTTCTGTGATACGGATTTCGAGGCAGCAAAGGCAAGTGAATTGCAGTCTCCCCGGATAAGCGTGTCGAAGGTGTACTGGGGATTGAGATGACTCTCGAACTTGGTACGGTAGCGTTCCACAAAGTCTCTGTCCGGAGATGTTCGCACTTCGGAACATTCTTTATGACCGGGATCGGCTTTCGATATATTCTGATGAGGAAGCTCGATCGTGACAGGATGGCTTTGCGATTTATCCATGACAATCGAGTACATCAATTTGCCTTCGGTGCCAAGAATATCCTTAAGAGCCTGCTTCAGCTGCACAGAGTAGTTCTCTTCGATCCACTCATAAAAAAACTGGCTTGGTACTTCTATGGTCAGTTCGTTGCCAGAGAAGCGTAAGGGAGTGATAGGGGTAAACCATGTCTTGAATGCCTGGCTGTTGAGTTTGTCTTTAAGAACGTCAAGACAGGCGTTCCAGACTTTCCGAGCAGTTCCTGCTTCGGCTGCATTGGCACTTGGGGGTTCTTCAACTACTTCTTTGCTCGACAAAGGGGGCATGAAATTATAGCATTTGGAATGAGATAAGTTCTTCGTGAGACAGATCATCAACATGGGTTGTTCATAAATTACATTTTTCAGTGGATAAAATACAATCCGTGAAACGAAAAATTCTCTGCGGGCAAAGGGTAAGGTTAACGAATGTTATCAACAGGTTAAGTTATTTTTTTAATATGGATTAGTGATTTATATCCAATTGGTTGTCAACATCTGTTGGTTTCTTTTGTGGTCGGGTTTGGCGTGGGTTATGGTTAGGTAATTTTTTTTATCCACAAGTTATCCACATTATGAATGTGTCCGGTTTGCGGGAGGGTTGGCAGGGATGAAAAGTTGCCGGAAAAGCATTTCTACGAGGTTGGATTTAAGTGATGATTGTGCTAAATTCTATGCCCTGTGATTTTTGAATTATCTATGAGACTATCGAGGAGCGTTTTACTATGAAAAGGACATTTCAGCCGCATAACAGAAAGAGAAGGAACAAACATGGTTTCCGCCAGCGCATGGCCACAAAAAACGGCCGCAGAATTCTTGCCTCGCGCAGGGCGAAGGGGCGCCACTCGCTCAGTGTCAGCAGTGATATGGGGTCTCGCAGGAAGTAAGGGATAATAACAATCGTCCCGTGACGTTTTGAGCACCACGCATGTTTATTCACTGAAAAAGTACGAGATACTCAGGGGCAGAACGTTGGTATCGAAACTTTTCAGTTCGGCCCGCAGCTTCAGGGGGGGATTTATAAAAGTATTGTTTGCGCCGCTTGAGGTGAATAATGGCGGCCGCAGGTCGCTCCCGAAAGTGCTGTTTGTTGTTGGCAGAAAAATCAGACCTGATGCTGTTGGTCGTAACAGGATAAAACGATTGATGAAAGAAGCATACCGGCACGAAAAACCGTTTGCTGCCAAGTGTGCAAAAAAATATGCAGGAGACGGGAACAAGACCCTGTGTATTGCGTTTATGTATACCGGACGAAGGAAGACGTTACCGTCATCGGAAAGTTTCAGAAAAGAGGTGCGGGGGCTGCTCGAAAGTATATTGAGGATGACTCCCGGTTGAGTGAGGTGAACGTGATTAACAGCAAATAATCATCATGGAACTCAATGCTTTCTGGAAAATTATAAACCAGGCGCCGATTTTTCTGATCAAGTTTTACCGGTCGTACATCTCTACCCTCTTGGGTCCTTCCTGCCGATTTTATCCTACCTGTTCAAGCTATGCTCTCGAAGCGTTCAGGACTCATAATTTCTTTTATGCAATGTGGCTTACCGTGTGGCGTTTACTACGCTGCAATCCTTTTTCGAAAGGGGGATATGACCCTGTACCTCTGGCCGGAAAAAAACTAAACTCTAAAGAAGGAGATAATGGATAAAAACTCTGTTATAGGACTTGTGCTGATAGGCCTGATCATGATTGTTTGGATGCAGTTTATGGCTCCGGAAAGGAATCCTGTTCAGGACATGACGGCGGACAATATGACTGCGGTTGAAGAAATACGGGATGACGGTAACGGGTCGGCATCGGTCATGCAGGGTAACGGAAGTACAGATACAGACAATTTCGGTGAATTTGCCGTTGCCGCTGATGGTGAGGAAAAACTGATCACCATTGACAATGAGCTGTTCACTGCAGTGTTTTCCTCCCACGGAGCTACCCTGAAGTCTATGGTATTGAAGGAGCATCTCGATTCGGACAAGGAGCAGTTTGACCTGGTGAAAAAAGTTGACAGCGGTGCTTTATCCCTTTTCTTCCAGACTCGTGACGGCAAGAAGATCGATACAAGAGACCTTTATTTTACGGTATCTGATAATCAAGGCGAGGTTTCCCTTACCGGTAAGCAGTCTTACTCGTTAACCTACAGGCTTGATGTGGCACCGGGCAGAAACATTGTCATTGTCTATACGTTTAGCGGTGACGCTTATACGATAGGTTATGACGTGCAGCTGACGGGTTTTGACGGCTTGCTGCCGGGCAATGAATACCAGCTTGAATGGGATGGCGGGCTGTTACACTCCGAGAAAAATCACGATGACGAGATGCAGAATTCATGGGCATCCGCTTATATGGGCGGGAGTCTTCTCAAGCTCGATGCAAGCGATCCCTCGAAAGACTACCGTGAGGAACAGTCAGGAGTTGCCGGATGGATTGCGGTAAGGACAAAATATTTTGTGGCGGCACTGATACCTGCTTCGCCGACCGAAGGAGTCTATCTGAGCGGAAGCCACAAGGCCGGGGAAAAGTTTGAAGATTATACAGCCGCCCTGAAGTTCACCCTTCCTCCTGACGAAAAGACCCACAAGGAATCACTGTTACTCTATGTTGGACCGATTGATTACAATGTGCTGCATTCTCTCGGCGTGAATCTCGAAAAGATAATGGACTTCGGCTGGGACTGGCTGACCAGACCTTTTGCGGAATATATCATTCTGCCGATTTTCAATCTGCTCAACAAGTTCATGGACAATTACGGTCTGATTATCATCATTTTTGCCCTGTTGATCAAGCTGGTAACCTATCCGCTGACCATGGCATCGACGAAGTCGATGAAAAAAATGGCTGCACTCCAGCCGATGATGAAAGAGCTGCAGGAGAAGTACAAGGACAATCCTACGAAAATGCAGAGCGAAATTGGGCGAATCTACAAGGAAGCCGGTGTCAATCCGCTTGGCGGGTGTCTTCCCGTCCTGCTGCAGATGCCGCTTCTTTTTGCAATGTTCTATGTGTTCCGTTCGTCCATAGAGTTGCGGCAGCAGTCGTTCCTCTGGGCCAAAGACCTTTCCCTCCCGGATTCCATTCTTGATTTGGGGTTCAGCATTCCTCTGTACGGAGATCATATCGCCCTGTTTCCGATTCTCATGGGCGGAGCGGTATATCTGCAGCAAAAGATTACGCCGACCACGCAGACCAATGATCAGATGAAGATTCTGATGTATATTTTCCCGGTCATGATGCTTCTTTTTTTCAACAATCTTCCTGCAGGACTTGGCCTGTACTATCTGATGTTCAACGTATTCAGCATCATACAGACGTTCTACATCAACAAAACCACCACTACCGATGACCTGCCGGCAATAGCTCCTGCAAAACCGGCGCAGAAGCCCTCGAAAAAGAAAAAAAGCGGGAAAAAACATTAACCCCCATTGAGCGGCTGCCGGGACACCCCGGCGTCGCCAAGGCATGTTTACGCGATCAATGCAGGCTTGAAGACTGTAATGGAACATGGTTTATCCGGTTGCTGACAATCCGATGGTATTTTTACACACGCCGAACCTGCCGGGTGCTGTCTTTGTTCTTGCCGGACTGTTCATGGTTGTGCGAAGAGGCCGGGATGGCCTGGTGATGCTTTTTCTTGCACTGTTTGCCGTCGGATGTGCCGGGTGGATAGCCTCCGGCTTACTTCCGTCTGTCCATCCGGCACATTCCGCCGCTCTGGCCGGTCTCGTCTACATTTTTTTCAGCCGGGGGGATTCCGGTGAAAAGTTCTATACGGCTCTTATGGTGTTGTACGCCTTTCTGGTTGCGTGGACGGGGATCTACAAAGGGGTGTATTCCCCCGGAGACGCAGCCGCAGGAATGTTTGCCGGAATAGCCTGCTCGGGGCTTGCCTATACTCTCTTTGCCTGGGTGGTTAAAAACATTGTACACCTCAATATACTCAAACACCCGGTTCGGGGTTGAAAATGAGCAAGCGCTACTGGGGAGTCGATCTCGGAGGGACGAAAATCGAGGGAACCGTCCTTGATGAGAGCAGCAAGCCTCTGGTTCGTCTGAGGATTCCTACAGAGGCTGCCGGAGGTTATCGCCGTATACTCTCGCGGGTGGCAAAGCTTGTGCGCATGATGGCCGATGAACTGCATTCTCCGCTTCCTGCGCACGTAGGGATAGGAACACCCGGCAGGATTGACAGGAAAACCGGCCTTTTGAAAAATTCCAACACCGTTTGCCTGAACAACATGCCGGTGCTTGCAGACCTTGAAGAACTGCTGCAGACAGGTGTAACGCTTGAAAATGATGCCAACTGTTTCGCGCTTGCCGAATCGCTCTTTGGAGCAGGACAGGAAACGATGCTCCATGGGGCGGCCGTTGCATTCGGTATTATTCTCGGTACCGGAGTCGGTGGGGGCGTTGTCTGCGGCGAAAAAGTCATACACGGGGCACACGGAATCGCCGGAGAGTGGGGGCATAACGAGCTTTTTGCGGACGGAGAGCCATGTTACTGCGGCAGGAGAGGGTGCGTGGAAACTGTTTTGTCCGGACCGGCACTTGAACGGTATTATACCATACGGTCGGGTGGAATATCGAAACCCCTGAAAGAGATCGCCGCATCGGCAGGTGCCGATCAAGCAGCAGGGGAAACCATTGAGCGTCTGCTGAGCGCTTTCGGCAAGGCGGTTGCCCACGTGGTCAATATTCTTGATCCTCACATCATTATCATCGGTGGTGGTGTCGGTAATGTGGATGCGCTCTATTCCCCCGCGGCCAGGAAGGAAATTGAAAAACATCTGTTCAATGGTTCTCTCGATATTCCGGTTGTTCGCCCGGAACTGGGGGACAGCGCCGGAGTCATCGGGGCGGCAGTATTAACTGTGGGAAAGGGCGCATGAAAGAAAACAATTTGAAGGATTTTTATAAAAAGGGCGAAACGGTTGAGCTGACGATTTCCGATATCGCTGAAAAGGACCAATGTTTCGGGAAGCAGGAAAACGGGACAGGTGTCCTTGTGCGGGGCGTGCTGGCTATAGGTGACAGGGTTGAGGCAACCATAACCAAGGTCAGGCCAACGTATATCGAGGCGGTTGCCGGCAAGGTGCTGTCGTATTCTGCTGATAGGGTAGAGCCGGAATGTCCGGTTTTCGGCGTTTGCGGCGGCTGCAAATGGATGCATGTGAGCTATGATACACAGGTTCGTTACAAACAGAAAAAGGTTCACGATGCTCTTGTGCATATCGGCGGGATTAAGGGCATCACCGTCAAACCGGCTCTTCCCGCCCCGGGCATCATGCATTACCGGAACAAGGTGGAATTTTCCTGTTCCAGCAAACGTTACCTGCTGCCCGAAGAACTGAAGCAGGAAGTGCTGGAAAAGCCGAAAGATTTTGCGCTCGGGTTTCACGCCCCAGGAAATTTCGAGAAAGTGCTTGAAATAGATACCTGCTACCTTGCCAAAGAGTGCATGAACAGTGCTCTTGCAATAACCAGGGAATTTGCATTTGAGCAGGGCCTTGCTCCCTATGCGGCAAGGGAGCATACCGGTTTTTTAAGAAACCTCATGCTTCGTTACAGCGAGGAGCGGGCGGAACTGATGGTGAATCTTGTTACCTCCTGGCATGATCCGGAACTCATGGGGGCATACCGGGACAGGCTTCTGTCCAGAATGCCCGGACAGGAGATGACAATCGTCAACAATGTCACAACACGGAAAAATACGGTAGCAGTCGGTGAGAAGGAGTATGTCGTTCATGGTGACGGTGTTATCCATGAGCGCCTTGGGGATCTTCGGTTCAGGATTTCCGCAAACTCGTTTTTTCAGACAAATACAAAGCAGGCAGAAGCTCTTTATGACGGCATCATGAAAATGGCCGGGCTGAAAGAGAATGATACGGTGTATGATCTTTATTGCGGAACCGGTACCATTACGCTTTATCTTGCCGAGCGCTGCCGCCGGGCGGTAGGACTTGAAATCGTTGAGAGCTCACTTGCCGATGCCGCAGAAAATGCGTTACGCAACAGCATCGTCAATGCTTCGTTTTACCGGGTGGATCTCAAGAATTTTCATACCCTGCTCGGTACGCTCGAAGAGTTCGGTTTTCCAAGGGTGATCGTCACCGACCCGCCGAGGGCGGGAATGCACCCGAAGGCACTCAAGACAATGGTTCGGCTCCAGCCCGAAACAATCGTCTATGTCAGTTGCAATCCGGCAAATCTCGCAAGGGACGCAAAAGAAATCTGCGCATCCGGTTACCGGCTCGAAGAGGTTCAGCCGGTCGACATGTTTCCGCACACCAGTCACATCGAGACACTTGCGTGCTTCAGACGTAAAGTTTGAAGAGAAGTCAAAAGGTAAAGGTCAAAAGTAAAAAAATGGCATTGCGTGTGATCCTCTCGCGACGGTTTTTCAGGGAACCGTTGAGGATTAAGTGTCTGGGGCATCTCAAACTATTTGAGGAATTATTGGGTATGCTTGTCTGTTGAGAGAAAAAAAGAGTGCATCAAACATCCGCTTGCCGAGGTAGTGGCATGCCTCACTGATATATCGAACGACAAATTCAAAAACCATCGGACTCTTCCCGAGCGTTGTTCATAAGAACTGGAGATGGCGCATGGATTCAGGTAAAAAGCCGGATAAAGAGCTGGAACAGTATCGCTACTTCCTCAAAGACAGCATCCGCCAGACGATCAATTTCAGGCAAACCGCCCAGAACCGTGGTCTGCCGGCACCGCCACTGCAAAAACCTTGCCGCGAAAACGCAGTTCGTATCGAGCTGCCGGATGGGTCGAGATCATTGAAGGAACTTTGCAGAACGCCGGTTGCCGATGCAATTGCGAGGCGGGAAAGCGTACGCTTTTACACATCCGAAGCGCTTACCCTTGATGAACTCTCCGCTCTGCTCTGGGCGACTCAGGGGATTCGCCGGGTACTGAGTGAGGAGTGTGCATTGCGTACCGTGCCTTCCGCCGGTGCACGGCACTCATTCGAGACATACATTGCTGCAAGCAACGTGGATGGCCTGCCGTCCGGCCTCTATCGTTTCCTCCCTTTTGACAATCAGCTTGTACAGCTTTCTCTTGATGAGAAGATAGGCATCAGGGCATCCTGGGCCTGCATGGCCCAGCGGTTCGTGGCAGCAGCCGCGGCCACCTTTTTCTGGACGACGATTCCCGCACGCATGGAGTGGCGCTACGATCTGGCGGCTCACAAGGTCATCGCTCTCGATGCCGGACACGTCTGCCAGAACCTTTACCTCGCCTGCACCGCCCTCGGCACAGGCACCTGTGCAATAGCCGCCTATGACCAGACCGAATGCGACCGTTTGCTCGGGGTTGACGGGGAGGAGGAGTTTACGGTGTATATAGCGCCGGTCGGGAAGGTGTGAGGGTACTCATTCCATGGATAGCAACTTGAAGTCAGGTACCAGAATTAAGAATCCAGAATCCTGTTACAAAATTCCGGTTTTGGAGTTTATCCCGTCCATCTTGTCCTCCTCCAACCACTTCCCTAACCCACTTCGCCACCTCATCTGCGGTTTGACAGCGCTTGTTTACCAACTCCTGACGGAGAGGATTTGCTCTGTCCCAGATTACAAGTTCCCGCTGACATAAAAAATCCTCATAATCACGCGTCAGACTTCCCGTCCCCAGTTACCTCCTCGAAATCCGCATCGATAGCCCCGGCAACCGGTTCGTCTTCCTGTATCGATTTGTTCTCCCATTCCATGAACTTGTCGAGGTCATGGTTAATCGATGCAAGGACCGCGGTAAGGACGGCAACGTCGTCGGCGAAACCGAGAAGAGGGATGAAGTCGAATATAGCATCGAACGGTGTGACGAAGTACACTATTGCCGTAAAGGCAAGAATGATTGTTTGCCAGGGGATGACTCTGTAATCCTTGTTGATCCAGCTTCTGAGCATGCGCATCAGTGCCTGGAATTTGTCGGAGATTTCCTGAAACTGCGAGGATGTTTTTGCCGCTGTTGCTTTATGCAGAGCTGAGTCTATGATTTTTTTTACTTTTTCCGGGTCGCGGGCGACGCTTTCCGCCTTTTTTTTCGCCCGTTCAAATGCTTTTCCCCTTGTGTTCATTGTATTAGCGCTATTAAACTGAATATTTTACTTCCCCCCTGCTTTGAGTAGCTTCTGCTTCTCATCCTCGGTCAGGGATTCATAACCGTAACGTGATATTTTATCCAGTATGGCGTCGATTTCCGCTTCGGAAACCTGCAGGCTTTTTTCTTCTTTTTCTTTTTTGTACAGTTTGGGCCCGTCCTTTTCATCCTTTTTTGGAAAGGTTTTATCCAGCCATTCCGAAAAAGACCAGCCCTGTTGCCGGAACTTGATATAGGCAAAGCCTACAAGCATCCCTCCAAGATGGGCGAAATGGGCTATGTTGCTTCGGCTGCCCATGGCTGAGTTGTTGATGCCCATCAACAGCTCGATAGCGGCATAACCGGCTACGAAATATTTTGCCTTGATGGGAAAGAGAAAGTAGAGAAAGATGTAGCGGTCGGGAAACATCATGCCGAAGGCCAGAAGGATGCCGAACACCGCACCGGAAGCTCCAACGGTAGGGTACGGGCTGCCGATAGTCGTCAGCAGGTTGAGCAGTGCGGCACCTATCCCGCAGGCAAAGTAATATGCGGTGAATTCTTTCGTCCCCCAGTAGTTTTCTATTTCCGTGCCGAACAGCCAGAGCGCGAACATGTTGAACAGAATATGCGCAAATCCACCATGCATGAACATATAGGTAACCAATTGCCAAATCTGAAAGCTCATTCCTGTTTCACTGGCTGAAGCAATCGGCCAAAGAGAACCATAGAGATAAAAGAGCTGATAAGCAATTGCGGATAAATACATAATGAGAAAGACCGCAATATTAATAATGATCAGGGTCTTTATAGCCGGGGGCATTACCTGGAATCCCCCCGGGCTGTATGGCTGGTTATAATTGTTCATTCAATACAGATCAACTCAAGGTTTAATGGTTAACTCTCACGTGTAACGGTTTAAAGCAGATTTAATGCCGGATGATTGTTAATCGTTCAGCGCGGCGATACCGGGAAGCACCTTGCCCTCGAGGAATTCAAGGCTTGCTCCGCCGCCGGTTGATATGTGTGTTATGCCGGAGGCGAGCCCTGCTTTCATGACGGCTGCCGCAGAATCGCCGCCGCCTACAATTGAGGTTGTGCCTTTTGCGGTTGCATCGGCAAGGGCCTGAGCGATAGCAATAGTGCCTTTCGCGAAAGCTTCAAGTTCGAAAACGCCCATCGGACCGTTCCAGACCACGGTTTTAGCCTGAAAAATTTCCCTGGAATAGGTGTCGATGGTTTTCGGCCCGATATCCAGCCCCATCATCTCTTCAGGAATGTTTTCTATAGAGACTGTCCGGCTTTCGGCGTCAGCGGAAAATTCGTTTGCGGCAACTACGTCTTCGGGCAGCAGCAGTCTGATATTTTTATCTTTTGCGGTCTGGAGCAGGTGCCGGGCAAGATCAACCTTGTCTTCTTCAACAAGCGACTTGCCGACATTGTGCCCCTGTGCCTTGAAAAAGGTGAAAATCATGGCGCCTCCGACAAGAACCGTATCAACCTTGCTGAACAGGTTTTCAAGAACATCGATTTTTCCTGAGATTTTTGCTCCACCCAGAATGGCGAGAAAAGGACGTTCAGGATTGTTCAGTGCCTGCCCCAGATATTTCAGTTCCTTCTCGATAAGGAGTCCTGCAACTGAAGGCTGAACAAAGTGGCAGATCCCTTCGGTTGAGGCGTGAGCACGGTGTGCCGTCCCGAAAGCGTCATTGACGTAAATCTCGCCCATTGACGCGAGCTCACGTGCGAATTCAGGGTCGTTTTTTTCTTCTTCCGGATGGAAACGCAGGTTTTCAAGCAGCATGATGTCACCGTCCTGAAGGGCAAGCGCCTGCTGCATTGGCTCGGTTCCTATGCAATCTTCCGCCATGACGATGCCGGTATCGAGCAGTTCGGACAGACGTTTTGCAACCGGGGCCAGTGACAGTTCCGGTACGATCTGGCCTTTAGGCCGCCCGAGATGTGACATCAGAATGAGTCTGCCACCGGATTCTACAATGTTTTTTATGGAAGGGAGAGCTTCAACAATCCGTTTGTCATTGGTTATGTTCGCATGATCATCGAGCGGTACATTGAAATCCACGCGCATAAGTACCCTGCGGCCTTTACATGAAATGTCAGACAAGGTCTTTTTTTCCATTGTTCCAGGTTTCAGATTGAAAGTTGACGGGCGTAAAACTTTATTGAAATATACATAATTCATGCTGCTCTTTAACGGTGAGCGATATGGTCAACGGCGGCTTCTGCGGTACTTTTTAACGTTTTCGGCATGTTCCCTGATAGTTTTTGCAAAGTAGTGTCCTCCGTTTCCGGTTGCAACGAAGTAGAGATACTCGGTTTCCGCCGGATAGAGTACCGCCATGATCGAGGCAGCCCCGGGATTGCATATCGGTGCAGGGGGTAGTCCTTTGTATTTATAGGTATTATAGGGGGAATCGACAGAGAGGTCTTTGTAAAGAAGCCTTCCCGGTTTGCCTCCAAGTGCATACTGTACCGTTGGATCGGCCTGGATTTTCATGTTTTTTTGCAGCCTGTTAAGGTAGACGCCTGCAATAAGAGGCTTTTCTTTGTGAAGCGGGGTTTCAGCTTCAACAATAGAGGCAAGCGTCAGCAGCCCAAGTTCATCAAGCCCCCTGCCGGAGGCTGTGGTTTGAAGGCTGTCGTTATAAAACGTGCGGAACCGGTTAACCAGGAATCTGATCACTTCTTCAGAAGAACTGGCCCAGGGGAAATTATAGGTTCCCGGAAAGTAATACCCTTCAAAAGATTCTGCGCCAACTCCGAGTTCGTCAAGCAATGCTTTGTCGGTAGTGCTTTTCATAAAAGACAGTGAATCGATATCGAGTTGCGACGAAATGATGGCAGCGATTTTTTCCTGCCGCATACCTTCCGGAATCATAACCCGCTCTTCGTCCTGCGGATGGTGGTGCAGATAAGAAAGGAGGCTGTAGTTCGAGTGCCCAGGAGGGATGGCATAGCGCCCGGGCTTGATGTTGCGGAGTTTCGGGAAAAGCCCTGCAGTGATAAGCAGGGGTCTCTGGTGGCGGATGCCGTGTTTGTCGTGAAGTGATGCTGTTATTGACCGGAAGCTGGCACCTCTGCGCACTATAATCTTGTCCTGAGGCAGTCCTTCGGAGGTCACATTCCAGCCGGGCAGAAAAAAAAATGCAGCAAGAAATACAAGGGAAGGAATGACCATGCTTGAGATGAAAAAGAAAAAACGGCTTGTGATCGTGTCACGCATGAAATAATCCCGGCAGGTTATCTGGAAGAGAGCGTCTGCTGTTCGTTTTTCCATTCATGCTGGAACAATCTTGTCTCTTCTATGATGCACTTATAGATTTTTTCCAGCGCACAGGCTTTCAACTCGGAATCAGCCTGGTTCAATACATTCTCAACCACCTCTTTTTCTCTTGCGGGCTGCAGCACCTCTTCGCCGATTCGCTGTTTGAGCGAACTGATATTCTGGGCGCAATTGAGCCTTTCGCAGAGCAGGTTGGAAAGTTTATGGTCGATAGCGTCTATTTTTTTTCGCCACTCTTCAAGCTCGAGCCAGTGATTCTCCTTTTTGACGGTGTTGTTGGCCATAGTGCTTATGATTCTTGCGGGCACCTAAGGGCGCCTCTATTTATTTATTCCGCGGTTCAATTGCCTCGTTGAGCGGATAGAAAGGGGTTTCTGCGCTCCGTTCGCCTCGCACTTGAAACGCTCATGACAATAAATAGAGGTGCCTTTAATAATTCGTTGCATGCCCAGATTGCTTTTGTTGTTTGTCTCGTACCCCTGTATAACCAGGGGGCTCTCGACAAGTTATAGCGGGGCAGAATACTTGTAACTGGTAAAATATTAAAATAAGACGGATCTTTTCAGCCTTACTTTCATTCTTCCGTTTCACCGAAAAGCGTAAGCCAGCGATCCACCTCTTTCTGGCTTAGTTGCCCGCTGCCGAATTTTTTGCGGTTGGTTCGTTGTTCCCCGGTTCTGCATTGCCCCTTGTTCGTGGAGAGGTGTTTTTCGATAAAATCTTCCGAGAGCATATATGTGGCTCCGCACGCTGTTGCGTTCCGGCAGATGAAGAGGTCAGAGGAAACTATAGTAAACATTTGAGCATTGCTTCCCAAAGATTTCAGATAATCAATGATCCACTCATCAGCCGAATAATGCGGTGAAGTGAAGAACCTGTTAAGAGCCCCCGCATCCCTGAAGGAGCCTTGGGGGTGTTGTCCGTCATACACTACGGTAACCTTCTGACGCGTTGACTGTTGAAAGCCGAGCAGCATGGTTTCGGCCTGCTCACGCTTGTCTTGCAGGGAGTATTGTGCCCTGTCGGGAAAAAGCTTGTGCACCAGGTTGTAACCGTCAACGATAAACTCTCGAAACATAGTTGCCATAAACAGATGGAAGCAGTGCTCTTGCCTATTGTTTTTTCAGGCCTGCAATTCTCCTGCAATCTTCCCTCATAGAGCGAAGGTTACCGGGTATATGCCTATACGGTATATAATAAGAAAAAGTCGTTCAGATGAAGTGCAATTTGTCCTGATCTGTTCGGGATTACGGAATTTTCACAATATACAGGGGCATAATTTTTTTACAATCTTCTTTTTTATACCTTTTAGGTGGAGGAAAGTGGGAAAAATTGGGAGAAGGGGTGCGGAATATGTCGGGTTTTATCGGAAAAGAGCAGCATTCCATTGACGAGAAAGGGCGCCTTATGATTCCTGCGCGTTTCAGGAAGCGTCTGGTGGATTTGGCGGAAAGCCCGAAAAAGGTTGCCACCCTTTATGTCATGAAAGCCGTAGACGGGTCGCTTGAACTGTATGAGCCGGAGGTTTGGGCTGAAAAAGAAAAGAGCCTGTCTGCCCTTTCCGATTTTAATCCCGATGAAAGAATGCTGAAGACCCTTATGTATGAAAGCCTGGACAGTGTAGAGATGGATCGTCAGGGCAGGATCGCCCTGCCCAGGGATTTCATGCAGCATGCCGCTATAGCAAAAGAAGTGGTTGTTATAGGAGCCAATGTCAAAATGATACTCTGGTCCCCTGAAAAACTCTCAAGGGTGCTGAGGGATAACGCTTCAAGATTTCAGGTGCTGGCCGGAAGATACTTTTAGGTTTTATGGAAAATGATGCATATCACCGCCCGGTGATGGTGCGTGAAGTTGTTGCGCAATTGGTCAGGCGCGCTGGCATATATGTTGACGGTACACTTGGCGGCGGAGGGCACTCGCTTGCCATCCTGCAGGCTTTGCGGGATAAGGGTATGGAAGAAGGTTCTTTTCTGATCGGTATTGATCAGGATCGTTTTGCGATCGGTGAGGCTGAAAAGGCGCTCGTGGCATTTCGTGAAAAAACACGGTTTGTACAGGGGAATTTCCGGAACATTGCCGGGATAGTGAGCAGTATCAGGGAGCGAGAGTTGCCGGGTATGGAAGTTACGGGTATTGTGCTGGACCTTGGGGTTTCTTCCTATCAGATCGATACCCCGGAACGGGGATTCAGCTACCTTCGTTCCGGTCCGCTGGACATGAGAATGGAGCCCGGGGGGAAACTGTCGGCATCGGATATCGTCAATACCTTCCAGGAGCGAGAGCTTGCCGATATTTTTTTCAGGTTTGGTGAAGAAAAAAAAAGCAGAAAGATTGCCGGTGCTGTCTGTTCCTGGCGCAGGGAGCACGGTGGAATAGCCGGTACACAGGATCTTGCGGCCATCGTCAGGAGCGTGGTCAGGAGTCCGGATCAGCAGATCAAATCCCTTTCGAGGGTTTTTCAGGCGTTGCGCATAGCAGTGAATGACGAACTTGGATCACTTGAAACAGTACTGAAAGACGGAACAGGGTGTCTCGGCCCACTCGGAAGAATGGCCGTTATGAGTTACCACTCGCTTGAAGACAGGATGGTGAAGCACTATTTCAGAGCACTTGCTGCCGATGACTGGGGCCCGAAAAGGGTGGGATTACGCGAACCGCTGCATCGTGCGGCTTTCAGGCTTGTTACACCGAGACCCGTGGTGGCGGCAGACGACGAAGTCAGTGAAAACCCGCGAGCGAGAAGTGCGAAATTGAGGGTTGTTGAAAAAAAGGACTGTTTGGGAGGAGAGAGTGAAAGGGATTGCTGACAAACAGGTTGCGGTCGGGCACGTCCTTTCTGTGATGAAAGGCGCAGTGCTGAGGTTACGCCCGGAAAAACTTGCTTTCGTAGGAACAGGGGGCCGAAAAAAACGTCGGGAAGAGGTCGGGGTTGAGGAGCCTTTTGCTTTTGCGGGCGGCAGACCGGATAGCACTGCCCATAAGGGTAAACCGAAAAAGCATTTCGATTTTGGTTCTGTTCTTCGCTTGCGTACCTTTGCATTTCTTATTGTCGGAACAGTGCTTCTGGTTGTTTATATCAATAATCTTCTGACGATTAATGCGCTCTCCAAAGAGAATGAAAGTCTGCGTGAACGTATCGGGATCAGCAGAAGCATAAACGCAGCATTTGAGCTTCAGCTTCAGGAACTGCATGCAATCCATAACATATCGGCTAAAGCGGAGAAGATGGGGCTGAGAGCCCGCATAACTCCCGCGATTACAATCGGCGAAGAATGACAGGAGAAGGTTTGACAGCATGAACAGACCACGCGATGCAGAGCCCCCGGAAGGAGCGGCTGGAAAAGAGTTCGGATTGCGGCTCGGTGTCGTTGCGCTGCTGTTTGCCGGACTGCTCGTGGCGATTGTGTTTCAGCTGCTGAATATTCAGGTGATCAATGTTCAGAAGTACAAGAACATGGCAACAAGGCAGCATGAGCGGGAGGTCGTCGAGGTTGCGAAACGGGGAGGAATTGTCGACCGTTCAGGGCGCCGCCTTGCCGAAAGTGTTCAGAAGATTTCGTTTTACGCAGATCCTTATCTTGTCCGCAACACGCCTGTCCAAACAAATGGAAGGAAAGATACGGTCAACAAGGCATCAGAAGTTGCAAGGGTTTTTGCCCGTCATTTCGGCAAGAGCCGGCGCTACTACAGCCGAAAGCTTCGGAAAAAAGGCCGTTTTGTCTGGATGGAGCGCTCGGTTCCGATTGCCCGGGCTCAGGAGTTGATGGATGCAGGGGTTCACGGTGTGAGCTTTGAAAAAGAGCAGCAGAGGTATTATCTCAATATAGCGTCGCAGGTGATCGGACTGACGGACAGAGACAACCGGGGTATCAGTGGTCTGGAAAAGAAGTATCATGATGAGTTGAAAGGAAGCGAAGGTATCAAGGTCTTTCAGCGTTCCGCGACAGGAGAGAGGTTTCTTGCCGCCGGAGAAGAGCAGATTGACGCGCGTGAGGGGTTGAGTATTCAACTGACGATTGATGCCGATACACAGGCTATTGTTGAAGATGAACTCCGTAAAGCGGTCGAGGCGGTCAAGGCAAAAGCCGCTATTGGTATTGTGATGGATGTCACAACGGGTGAAATTCTGGCCATGGCGAATTATCCGGTGTTCAACATGAACAACCGCGGCAGCTATCGGCCGGACAAGGCGAGAAACAGGGCAATTACCGATGCGTTCGAGCCGGGGTCGACAATCAAGATCGTTATGGCGTCTGCTGCAACCGAGGTGTTGAGCCGGTCGGCGGAAGACTCGCTTGACGCACATAACGGGATGCTTGTTATACACAGGCGCGTTATCAGGGACCATGAGAAGTTCGAGCGCATGACCTTCCGTGATGCAATGGTGCATTCGAGCAATATTATAGCGGCCAAAACCGCAATGGAACTGGGTCCTGATACTTTTTATGATTATATCAAGCGGTTTGGTTTCGGCGAAAAAACCGGCATCGATCTTATCGGAGAAATGTCGGGACTGCTGAGAAAACCGGAAGAGTGGGATAAAACAACCCTGCCCTGGATGGGTTATGGGTATGCCTTTACAGCAACTCCTCTGCAGGTTCTTCAGGCGTATGCGGCTATTGCCAACGACGGCGTGATGATGCGTCCGTATGTCGTAAGCCACATGCTGGATGCAGAAGGGAGTGTTGTCAGGGAGACCGGGCCGAAAAAAGTGAGGAGAGTTGTGAAACCTGAGACCGCCGAATATCTGAGAAACCAGTATCTTGAGCCGATTGTTGCCGAAGGCACCGGTAGGGCAGCAGCTATTCCCGGTGTTTCCGTCGCAGGCAAAACCGGGACAGCCCAGAAACTGAAGAACGGCTCTTATCACCAGCGGGCGTATGTTGCTTCGTTTGTCGGGGTGTATCCGGCCGACGAACCAAAGATTGCAGCTATTGTCGTGGTGGATGAACCCAAAACAGCATATTATGCAAGTATGGTTGCGGCGCCGGTTTTTTCGCGTATCGGGAGCAGGATGATTGCTTCTTCCGAACCGCTGAAAAGGGCTCTTGCGATCGCCTCGCCGGAAAAGGAGGCTCTGGACAGCCTGAAGGCTGTCGCTGTACCGGAACTCGGCGGGTTGCGGGGGCGTGATGCAAGGCGATTGCTGGAGTGGACAGGGCTTGTTATGGAATACGACGGAAGCCTGAAAGATGTGGTTACCGGGCAGGGTGCCGTTCCTGGTTCCATGGTCGATGCAGGGGCTCCGGTGAAGGTTACCCTTGGAATGCAGGCAGAAGGGGACAATGGATTCAATCAGCTTCAGGTGCAGTGAGAGGTCATAGATGGTAACGTTGGGTATGCTGCTGGAAAGACTGGATGTTGAGACCGTTAAAGGGGAGTGTCGGCCTGAAATGCCGGTCGAGAGGATCACATCCGACTCGCGACAGGTCGCAAAGGGGGCCTTGTTTACTGCTGTCAGAGGGCATGTGACCGATGGTCATCGCTTTATCGGGGATGCCGTTACCGGAGGAGCTGGGGCGGTTGTCTGTGAAGCACTTCCCGAAGATTCGGGAGGAGGCTGTCCCTTTATTGTTGTGCAGGATTCCAGGAAGGCTATGGCGCAGATTGCAAAGGCATTTTACCGCGATACGTCCGACAGATTGCAGATTATCGGTGTTACCGGTACCAACGGTAAAACAACGACGGCACGTCTGATGGCAGCAATGATGAGAGGTTGTGGTATCGCGACGGGATATATCGGTACAGGTCTGGCGCTTGCAGGAGAGGAAACCATTTCCCTCGAGAGAACGACTCCCGAGGCGGAAGAACTCCATCGCCTCTTTTATATGATGGCCGAACGGGGATGCAAGGCGGTGGTTATGGAGGTTTCCTCTCACGCGCTGGTTCTCTTGAGGACGTACGGAATTGTTTTTACAGGAGCTGTTTTTACGAATCTGACGCAGGATCATCTCGACTTCCATCATACGATGGAGAAGTATGCCGCGGCGAAGCAAATGCTTTTCAGCGCCGTTGCCCCGGAAGGTTATGTCGTTGTCAATGCCGACGATCCCTGGGCGGGGTTCATGGCAGGAAACAGGGGCAGTGCCCGGTTGTATTGCTGTACGGTAGGGGACAAACAGTTTGCCTGCAAAGAAGGGGAAGAGGTCAGGGCTAAGGTGGTTGAGGCGGACATGCAACAGACCCGGGTTGAAGTGAGCATCAAAGGCCGATCGTTTGAGGGTGTTTTCAAGCTTTTGGGGTTGTATAACGTTATGAACCTGCTGGAGGTATTTGCATCGGGTGTGGCAATGGGGCTGGAGCCTGCAAACGTTATCCGCAGACTCTCATGGCTGTCCCCGGTAGAGGGGCGCATGGAAATAATCAGGGACACAACGGGAGATTTCTGCGCTGTTGTGGATTATGCGCATACGCCTGATGCGCTTGAAAAAGTGATCGGAGAACTCAACAACCTCAAGCCTGAAGGGGCTGCGCTTGCTGTTGTTTTCGGCTGCGGGGGAAACCGTGACAGGGAGAAACGTTCGAAAATGGGAGAGATTGCCGCCAAAAAAGCAGACAGGGTTATCATTACTTCGGATAACCCGAGAGACGAAAACCCGGGAAGCATTTTGGATCATATTGCAGAAGGATTAGCGTCGGCAAGTTATATGCGGTTTGGCGACCGGGCGGAAGCAATCCGCTGTGGTGTTAATCTCCTGAAAAAAGGAGATATGCTGCTTGTTGCGGGAAAAGGGCATGAAACCTACCAGGAATCAGCAGGAGCCCGCAGGTATTTTTCCGATCGGGAAACAGCAAGAAAGGCATTGCTTGCAAGGAGTAGTAACTGTAAAGGAAGGACTAACGAGTGCCAATGAAAGCCTGTCTGCAGAGAGAGGATCTTGAAAAAACCGGGATGCTTGCGGGTTTCGTACATGATGAGCCTGTCATGTTTCCCGAGCCGTCGGTCGTGATCGATTCCCGGAACATCAAGGGAGGTGAAATTTTTATCGCCCTTAAGGGGGATCGTACGGACGGTCATCATTTTGTTGGTCAGGTTTTTGAGAACGGGGCTGCGTGTGCGGTCGTAAGCCGGGAGTGGTTCAGCAGTCAGGGTTCGTCAGTGCATGAGGCAGCCCGTCGATACATTGTGGTGAATGATACGGTATCGGCAATGCAGCAGCTTGCCCGGCTGTACCGGCGGAAATTCGATATCCCGGTGATCGGTATTGGCGGGAGTAACGGCAAGACCACAACCAAGGAGATGACGGCATGCGTTCTCCGGAGCCGATACAGGGTGCATATGAGCAGGGGAAACCTCAACAATCATCTTGGTGTTCCGTTGACACTTTTCGGGCTCCGTGAGGCACACGAAATTGCTGTGGTTGAAATGGGGATAAATCATCCGGGTGAGATGGAGCTTCTTGCAAGCATTGCGGCTCCGACGCACGGGCTTCTGACCAATATCGGCCATGAGCATCTCGAGTTTTTGCATGACCTGGACGGTGTCACACGTGCTGAGACGGCTCTTTACAGGTGCCTGCAGGAGCGTAACGGTGTTGTTTTTGTGAACCGTGCAGACAAACGGCTTGCTCAGGAGGCGGCCGGTATCGGCACAGTGGTTGCCTACGGTGTATCGCAGGAAAGTGTCTGGGCGGAAGATACAGGAATGGACAGTACAGGTCGTGCATTGTTTTCCCTGTGTTTCCGGTCGGGAACCGTACCGGTTGCCCTGCGCTTTGCCGGGCGTCATAATGTCTCGAATGCTGTTGCTGCAGCTGCGGTGGGACTCCATTTTGGATTGACGCCCGAACAAATAGCATCTGGTCTGGAACGGCTCGAACCTGTAAAAGGATGGAAGCGTCTCGAGTTTCAACAAGCAGGCGGTGTAACCGTTGTAAACGATGCTTATAATGCAAACCCTGATTCCGTGCGCAACGCGCTTGATCTGCTGTGTGAGCTTCCCGTATCGGGAAAGCGTATTGCGGTGATAGGAGATATGCTTGAGCTTGGTGACGTGAGTGCTGCGGAACACGAGGGAATCGGCCGTTACGTGGCATCGCTTGACAACCTCGATATTCTCTATACTTTCGGGGAACAGGCTGCTCTCTGTTGCAGGGAGGCGGGTGCCAAATGTTCAGGTCATTTCATGGACAGCGCCAGTCTGCAGCGGGTGCTGAACGAATCACTCAATCCTGGGGACGTGCTCCTGCTCAAAGGGTCGCGAGGAATGTTCCTGGAACGGTTTGCCGAAGGTCTTTCGACGTCGTCCGGTCTGGATCAATAAACTTGTATTTCTGTCTATGCTTTACTATTTCCTGCAATATATTAACGAGGTGTTTGACCCCCCCGGCTTCGGCGTTATAGAATATATCACGTTCAGGGCCAGTGCCGCAGCGATCACTTCCCTGTTGATCACCATTTTTGCCGGGCCTAAGCTGATCCGTTACCTGAAATCGAAATACATCGAGCCTGTCAAGGAGGAAGCTCCTGCTGAACACCGGCAGAAGAAAAAAGAACTTCCGACGATGGGCGGCACGCTGATTATATTCTCGGTGCTTGTTTCCGGGCTGCTCTGGGCCAAGTTTGACAATCCCTATGTCTGGCTTATTCTTGTTTCTATCCTGTGGATGGGTGCTATCGGTTTTATTGATGACTACCGGAAAGTTGTCTTGAAGATCAAAGGAGGCCTGGCTGCAAAATATAAACTGATAGGCCAGGTTTCACTCGGCCTGTTTATAGGGCTCTATACCTGGTTTGACCCTGCATTTTCCGTGCTGCTTACAGAAACAACCATTCCCTTTTTCAAGGATATGATGATTGACTACGGCTGGTGGTACGTCCCGCTCGTTGTCTTTATCATTACTGCGGTATCCAATGCGGTAAACCTGACTGACGGTCTTGACGGTCTTGCAGCAGGGACTTCGGGGATTGTCGTGTTCGGGCTTGGCGGTTTTGCCTATCTGACCGGCAATACGGTCTACGCCGATTATCTGAATATCGCCTTTATTCCCGGAGGGGGTGAAGTTGCGGTTGTCAGCATGGCAATCGTTATGGCATGCGTCGGATTTCTGTGGTTCAACTCCCATCCTGCAGAGATATTCATGGGTGACACAGGGTCGCTTGCTCTTGGCAGTGCCATAGCTGTTATTGCGTTGCTCATTAAAAAAGAACTGCTTCTGCCGGTGCTGGCCGGAACATTTTTAATTGAGACATTGTCTGTTTCACTGCAGGTTGCCTGGTTCAAATTTACGAAATGGCGGTATGGCGAAGGGCGGCGGATATTTCTTATGGCTCCGCTGCATCATCACTACCAGATGAAGGGATGGGCAGAGGAGAAAATTGTCATACGGTTCTGGATCGTTACACTGCTGTTTTTCCTGACCAGCCTGATGACATTAAAACTGAGGTAAGAGTGGACGCAGGAATGACAAGGGGCAGGCGTGTCAGTATCATTGGCGCGAAACGCAGCGGCATTGCGGCTGCGTTGCTGCTTCAGGAGCGAGGAGCAACGGTTTTTGTAAGCGACAGCGGGCCGCTCGGTGAACATGAGAGGAGTCTGCTGGAGCAGAATGGTATTCCCGGTGAAGAAAGAGGGCACAGTGACAAAGTATTCGAAACGGATTTCTGTATTGTAAGCCCCGGCATACCGCCTGATGTGCCGGTGATCAGGCGTCTGGAAAAACAGGGTATCCCGATGTACAGCGAAATAGAGGCGGCTTCCTGGTTCTGCCCTGCTCGTATAATCGGTATTACCGGAACGGACGGCAAAACCACCACTGCAACTCTGGTGGCGGCAATGTGCGGTAACGAAGCAGCAAAGCAGGGGTACAGGGTATTCAGCGCAGGCAATATCGGTGTTCCTTTCTCTTCCCTTGTCGGGGAAATGAACAAGGGAGATATTGCGGTTGTCGAACTCAGCAGTTATCAGCTCGAGCGATGTGAAACTTTCAGACCTGATGTTGCGGTCATCACCAACATCATGCAGGACCACCTTGATCGCTACAGGGGGAGCATGAGTAGATATGCAGAAGCAAAGTACAGGATTTATGCAAGACAGCGGCCGCAAGACAAGCTGGTGTACAATTTTGATAATGAAATGCTTCGTGAGCACTTTACCGGCAGCGGAAGGTTTGTTCCGGAACTTGTGCCTTTCGGTATGGACAAAGAACGGACAGGCAGGGCCGGAAGCAGTTATGCCTCGATGGACGGAGAGTGGCTGACAGCAGTGATCAACGGTGAAAAAGAGATGGTGATCAGCAAAACCGACCTCTTCAAAAGGAGTTTCAGAGGAAGTCATAACCTTGAAAACGCTCTTGCGGCGGTTGCCGCCTCAAGGGCTGCCGGCGCAGGGTTGTCCTCGATCAGGGACGCGCTCAGGGGGTTTAACGGTGTCGAGCATCGCCAGGAGTATGTAAGGACGATACACGGGGTTGACTGGATAAACGATTCCAAGGCAACGAACCTGAACGCTCTTCGTCAGGCGCTTGAAGCTACGCCGGGGAGGCTGGTGCTGATTGCCGGCGGACGCGGCAAGGGAGATGATTTCAGCGAGCTTGAAGAGATGGTACGGGAAAAAGTTTCGGTGCTTGTGGTTTTTGGTGAGTCAAAGGAGATGTTTGCAGCTGCTTTCGCTTCTGTCGTCAGGGTTGTTCAGGTTGCTTCGCTCGAAGAGGCTGTAGAGCATGCGAGCCGATGTGCCTCGGCCGGAGAGACAGTTCTGTTTTCGCCGGGATGTTCAAGCTTTGACATGTTTGAGAATTTTGAGATCAGGGGAACGATGTTCAAGAAATGTATCCGGGAGATTGCAGAATGACAATCGGGGATGGTGTATATGGCACAGGTTTATCCGGCCCGGTTTCTTTCCCTCGTCAGACGTTCGAGGCAAAAAGTATCGCAGGCAAGCTTCTCCTGCTCATTGTCGTGTTGCTCATGTGTATCGGTGTTGTTGTTGTGTACAGCAGCGGAGCGGGGTGGGCCCAGCGGAAGTTTTCAAATCCCGAGTATTTTTTATGGAGGCAGGTGATTTTTGCGGTTCTCGGACTGGGTACGGTTCTTGTGTTTTCGTCGATTGATTATCTCGTTTTCAAAAAGCTCAGCAAGTTTCTTCTTTTCTTCAGCATCTTTCTTCTTGCAATGCTCCTGTTTTTAAAGTTCATAGGGGTTATCAAAGGTGCAGCACGATGGATTCCTCTGGGTCCGGTAAGTTTCCAGGTATCTGATTTTGCCAAGTATGCCCTGATATTTCATTTTGCCAAGCTGCTGACCGACAAGAGGGATTTCATCAAAGACCTCAACGACAGCTACTATCCCCTGCTCACCCTGCTGCTCGCTGTCGTGGCTCTTATTGCATTCGCCCCAAACTTCAGTACGGCTACCCTCGTGGCAACCATAGGTTTTATCCTGATGTTTCTCGGAGGTGTCCGGCTCAAATATCTTCTTGTAACAGCAATTCCCTTGATTCCCGCTGCTGCTCTCTTTGCGGTTGCTCAGCCCTACAGGGTTGCGCGTCTGTTGTCGTTTTTCAACAGAGGCGATGAGTTGCAGCTTTCTTACCAGGTGCGGCAGGCGCTTATCGGTCTGGGCAACGGGGGGTTGTTCGGGCTTGGTATAGGAGAAAGCAAGCAACGGGAGCTTTTTCTGCCGCTTTCCTACAACGACTTTGTTTTCGTGATCATCGGTGAAGAGTTCGGATTTATCGGAGCGGTTGCTGTCATTGTTCTTTTTGCAGCCTTCTTTATCTGTGGTTTGATTATCGCCAAAAATGCTCCTGACGGGTTCGCGCGTTTCGTCGCACTGGGTATCACCATTACCATTGTTCTGTATGCTTTGATCAATATCGCGGTTGCAAGCAACGTGCTTCCTACAACAGGAGTGCCTCTGCCATTTATCAGTTACGGAGGGACGGCGCTCTTGTTTAATTCACTGGGAGTAGGAATTCTGATCAACATATCCAGGAGGAGGAATTCCGGGACGAAACGCTCCCCTGACGGAGTATTGAACGGAGGAGGCGAATGAAGGTTATCTTTGCGGGTGGAGGGACCGGCGGGCACCTTTATCCGGCGGTTGCAATGGCTGAAGAGCTCCTGAAGCGCTTTCCCGGGACAGATGTTTCGTTTGCAGGTACGGAAAAAGGTATCGAGGCAACGGAAGTCCCTCGCTTGGGTTTTCGTTTGCATACTTTCAGGGTCCGCGGCTTCAGGCGTGGAAAATCACCGGCCGACTTTCTGGCCAACGCAGTAGTTCTGGCTGATTTTGCGGGAGCTGTCCGGAAAGCAGTCGCCCTTATCAGGCGTGAACAACCCGACGTTGTTGTTGGTACGGGAGGGTTTGTCAGCGCGCCACTCCTTCTCGCCGCGCAGATGCTTGGTATACGCAATCTTATTCAGGAACAGAACGCATTTCCCGGGGTCACAACCAGACTGCTTTCTTTACGTGCCACCGAAGTGCACCTCTCGTTTCCTGACAGCGGGCGCTTTCTGCGAAGAAAGGCGGAAGTTCATGTTTCCGGCAACCCTGCGCGCAGTTTCTCCGTGGTTGACTGTTGCAGTGCCAGGGAGTATTTCGGCCTTGATCCCGATCTGCCGACCCTTCTTGTTTTCGGTGGTAGCAGGGGAGCCCGTTCTATCAATAATGCGGTCAGGGAGTGGGTTCGGGAACTGGCGGGGAAGTCAAATATTATATGGCAGACAGGTTCTCTTGATTACGAATCGATCAGCAGTGCGTTCAGCCCTTCACGTAATCTCTGGATCGGTTCCTATATTAATGAAATGGGTAGTGCCTACTCTTCTGCGGACGTTGTTCTTTGTCGTGCGGGGGCATCAACCGTTGCGGAACTGACCAATCTCGGTAAACCGGCGATTCTTGTGCCCTATCCCCATGCAACGGGAAACCATCAGTTTTTTAATGCGGAAGCGCTGTCGAGGGAAGGCGCCGCCGAGCTGATTGAGGACAAGGATATTGCCGGCAGTCGTGCAAAAAAGCTGGTGCAGGAGTTGCTGGCGGATGCCGGGGCGCGTGAGCGTATGGTGCAAGCCTGCCGGAAACATGGAAAGCCGGGGGCGGCAGGCGAGCTTGCCGGAAGGATCGCGGAACTTGCAAATCATTAAATGACGTGTTGTGGAGCTGGGAAAAACAAGAGGTGTGCATATTGTCGGTATCGGTGGAGCGGGAATGAGCGCGATTGCCGAGCTGCTGCTGAAATCCGGTTTTGTCGTTACAGGTTCAGACCTTGCCACCAGTGAGGTGACGAGAAAACTTCAGGACCAGGGTGCAATGGTTTCACGAGGGCACAGTGCGAGTAATATCAGCGACTGCGATGTAGTTGTGTACTCTTCTGCGGTGGAGGCAGATGACAACGTAGAGATCGTGGCGGCCATGCAAAAAGGCACTCCTGTCATCAAACGGGACGAAATGCTCGGCGAACTGATGCGGTATAAGAGTGGCATCTGTGTTGCGGGCACTCACGGCAAGACGACGACGACTGCCATGATTGCCACAATGCTCATAGAAGCAGGCGAGTCACCTACCGTTATGATCGGCGGTATCTCCGATTACCTGAAAGGGAGCACCAGGGTCGGGAACGGACGGTATATGGTGATAGAAGCGGACGAATACGATCGTGCGTTTCTGAAGCTGACCCCTTCGCTTGCCATTATCAACAGTCTCGAGATCGAGCATACTGACACGTACGCCGATATTGACGATCTCCGGGAGGCTTTTATCGCGTTTGCCAACAAGGTTCCTTTCTACGGCAGGGTATTGTGTTGCGTGGACTGGCCGGAAGTACGGAAAATCATCCCCCGGCTGAACAGGCGGGCGTTTACCTACGGCATCGAGGAATCGGCGGACCTTGTAGCCCATGATATACACGTGAACGGGTCCGAGACGTTTTTTACGGTGGAATACCACAAGCAGGAACTGGCCAGTGTCCGCATTGCGGTTCCGGGGAGGCATAACGTGCATAACGCTCTGGCTGCGATTGCAACAGGTCTTGAAATGGGACTGCCGGTTGACAAGATCGTTTCGGGACTTGCGGCGTTCAGCGGGATGAGGAGGCGCTTTCAGATTACCTGCAGCAGAAGCGGAGGGCCTGTAATCGTCGATGACTATGCTCACCATCCTTCGGAGGTCAAGGCGGCGGTAAAGGCTGCCAGGGCCGGCTGGCCGGATTACGAAGTGATTGCGATTTTTCAGCCTCACCTTTTCTCCAGAACAAGGACTTTTGCCGATGAGTATGGCTGGGCACTTTCGAACGCGGATCGTGTTTGTGTCACCGATGTGTTTGCCGCGCGTGAAAACCCCGATGACTTTCCAGAGGTAAGCGGGTCTCTTGTTGCGGAATCGGCAAAAGTTGCAGGTGCACAAAACGTCTTGTTTATCCCTGACAGGGAGGAACTCTGCAAGGGTCTCGCAGGTTACTGTGTAGCAGGAAAGCTCCTGTTATTCATGGGAGCGGGGGATATTACAAAGATTGCCGCAGAGCTTGCAGTGCGATGCGGGAAGTAATCAGGGTGCGTAACGAATCTAATAGCGGTACCCACAAATAAACAGGTCAACAGCGTATAGATGATCAGTACTGAAGAACTGCTGGATACTATCAGGGGGCAGGTGCTTCTGGGTGAGTCCATGAAACAGCATACCTCTCTCCGGATCGGAGGGGAGGTTGATTTTTATGTGGATCCTCTTGACCGGGACGATCTCTGTCGGGCGGTAGCCCTGTTTGATGCGAGAAAGCTTCCCTATGTGCTGATAGGGAGGGGATCCAATCTTCTGGTGCATGATGGTGGTGTCAGGGGAGCCGTGATTGTAACCTCCAGAGCTTTGGGTGGGTACAGTGTCAGAAAAAATACTCTGATGGCAGGTGCGGGTGTGCCGCTACGGGCGGTTGCTGCTAAAACACTTGCGCTCTCTTTGGGTGGTCTGGAGATGCTTCAGGGGATTCCCGGAACGGTCGGTGGGGCTGTTGCCATGAATGCAGGTGCTCACGGGCAGGAAATTTCCGATGTTGTTTCCTGGATCGAGATACTTGATAACGGCAACCCCCGGGTGATTCCGGGGGATGAAATAGCGTTTGGCTACCGATGCTGTTCTCTTGAAGGGAGTGTGATTCTCGGTGCGGGCATGAAACTTGAGAAACTTTCCGGTGCCGAGCGCGACAAGCGGGATCGTCTGTGCAGAGAGGCTCTTCAGAGACGAAGCATCTCCCAGCCGCTATCATGGCCCAATGCCGGAAGCATTTTCCGCAATCCCCGGCCGGAGGAAAATCCTTCGGGGCTCGGCGCAGGTCAGATGATCGATGCATGCGGGCTTAAGGGGCTTCGGAAAGGCGGAGCGGTTATTTCGGAATCCCATGCGAATGTTATCATCAATACAGGTGAGGCAAGGGCTTCCGATGTTATGGAATTAATTTGTACTGCAAACGAACATGTCCGAAAGATGTTCGGGGTGAGTCTTGAGCTGGAAATAAAGCTTCTCGGGTTTGAACAAGCCTGTTGCTGATGGAAGGATTTATCTACGATGACGACTCGGGGATTCTTCAGGAGCCCGAGCAGACCGGGGAAAATCATGAAAATGATTCCGACCCGTCAGAGCCCGGATGGAAAGTCATTGTCGCGGTTATGCTGGTTATTGTTGCAGGGCTTGCCGCACTGGTGTTCTATGCACAGCACTGGAAAAAAAATGTGTGGGTCAGGGAGGTTGTGTTCAGCGGCAACCAACTGCTTTCGGGCGATGAGCTTTTGAAAAAAACCGAAGGGCTTGTCGGCAAAAGCATTGAAGATATTGACAGTGCAACCCTGGCGGAGCGCTTTGCCTCGCTTCCGTACGTCAGGCGTGCAGAGGTTGTCAAAGAGCTCAGCGGCATCATCCGCGTCAAGGTTGAGGAGCGTGTGCCGATGGCGCGGTTAATCCGTGGTGATAAAGTTCAGGTTATTGATACGGAAGGTTATATCTTGCCTTATCGTGACCTTCCCCCTTCCTCGTCGCCACTGCTTCAGGTCACCGGGGGGGCAACAATACGTATGCAGGGAGAACGCATGGAAAGAACCAATGACAGGGGCTTTACCGTTCTCAAAGGGATGATCGAGGCTGTAGCAGCATCCGAATATGCTCGTCTTTTAATACGCGACGTTGTCTTGAGAGAAGAAGATAAAACGTACTTTACTGCGGCCGCCTCCCCTACCCGGTTTATCGTAGGGAATGACGGGGGCTACAAGGAAAAGTTGAAAAAATTCGAGATATTCTGGCAAAAGGTGGTCGCAAAAAAAGGACTTGACGGTTATGCGACGGTTGACCTGAGATTCACCAGAAGAGTTTTTGCTGTTGAAAGCAACCGGCAGAGTTCCCACGGGATAGAACCCTGATCTCATCGTGCACAGAATGAAGCAATGCAGAGAAGCAATATAGTCGTCGGGCTGGATATAGGGACAACAAAAGTCTGTGTTGTCGTTGCCGAGAAGGATGAAATGGGGAAACTCAACGTCCTGGGGCAGGGGCGTGCCGATTCCGAGGGTCTGCAGCGTGCAACGGTGGTCAACATCAATAAAACGGTTGACGCCATAAAAGCTGCGGTTGCCGATGCCGAGCGTGAGTCCTCGATTCGCATCAAAGGGGTGAATGTCGGGATATCAGGTGCTCATGTTCACTGCATCAACAGCCATTCCGAAATAAGCGTCAATCAGACCGGGATCGTCAACGCTTCGGATGTCAAGCGTTTTCTTGAAAAGGCAAAGACCAACATCCGTTATCTGGACATTGACCACGAGATTGTCCATGTTATCCCCCAGGAGTTTATTGTCGATGACCAGGAGGGGGTGCTTGACCCTATCGGCATGGCAGGAACCACGATGCGCGGCAGTGCCTATATCGTCGTGGGGATGAAAACCAAGATCCGCAACATCAAGCAGTGTGTTGAGAAGGCCGGTCTTGAAGTCAATGCCATGACCTTTGAGCCGATTGCGTCAGGGCTTGCTGTCATGAAGGAGAGCGAGAAAAAAAGCGGTGTTGTTATTATCGACATCGGCGGCGGTACGACGGAAGTTGCTATCTATATTGATGGAGCGATTCGTTTTTCAGAAGTGATAAAGGTCGCGGCCAACGATGTAACGCACGATGTTGCATTCGGTGTCAAGGCGCTCTATGAAGTTGCCGAGGACCTTAAGATCAAGCATGGCTGTGCTTATACAGGAGACCGGTCAGAGGACGAAGAGATCCTGATCGAAGGTATAGAAGGGCGCCCCAGAAAGTCCTTTATGAAAAGCTCGCTGACACTTATTATTGAGGCCCGCATGATGGAGATTTTTGAGTTGATCAGGGATGCTGTAAAACGTTCGGGTTATTTTGACTATTTGAACGCAGGCGCAGTGATTACCGGTGGAGGTTGTTTGATCCCCGGCACCGATGCGCTTGCCTCCGGATTGCTGGGACTCGATGTGAGGACGGGTTTCCCCGAAGGCGTTTCAGGCGGAATGAAGGGGGCTATAAACAGTCCTATATACGCTACGGTAATGGGGCTTGTTGCGCACTCGTTCGAGAACAGGGGGGTTCAGGATCATGATGTTATCGATCTTCGGGGCGGCGAGACAGAAGTTGTTCAAGAGGAAAGCAGTCAGGATCAGGGACTGTCCGGAAAGAAAATTGTCGATCGTTTGAAGGATTGGTGGGAAAAACTTTGAGGATTTCGAGCACTGCTCAACGAAACAATTGAATCGCGGAATAAATAGAAGAGGTGCCCTAAAAAAGAGGAATACGATACATGGCATTTGAACTGGATCCGGGCTTGTTTGAGCATGAGGCGGAAAAAGGCGTATCCATAAAGATAGTCGGTATAGGCGGCTGCGGGGGAAATGCGGTCAATAATATGATCGACCGCAGGATTGCAGGTGTGGATTTTATCGCTTTCAATACTGACCGTCAGGCATTGTTGAACTCCAAGGCGCCCATAAGGATTCAGATCGGCAAAAAGGCAACCAACGGTCTCGGCGCCGGCGCCGACCCCGCTAAAGGAAGGCAGGCTGCCGAAGATGACCGTGAAGTTATCGCTGACCAGTTGCGGGGGGCGGATCTTGTCTTCATTGCTGCAGGTATGGGGAAAGGTACGGGAACCGGTGCAGCTCCGGTTATTGCTTCTATTGCAAGAAATATGGGGATTCTTTCCATTGGTGTCGTTACCCGTCCGTTCAGTTTTGAAGGAAAGGTCAAGGCGGAAATAGCCGATGGGGGAATTGCCGAACTGCGTAAATATATCGATACGCTCATCATTATCGAGAACGAGAAAATTCTCAGTATCGCCGAGGAAGGGGTCAGTGCTACAGAGGCATTCAATATGGCAAACGACGTCCTTTACCGGGCGGCCAAAGGCATTGCCGATATTATTACCAGTCATGGTCATGTCAATGTGGATTTCGCCGATGTGAGGAGCATCATGTCAGGAGCGGGAGATGCTGTTATGGGGTCTGCCTCGGCATCCGGTGAAAGAAGGGCGTTGAAAGCTGCAGCTGATGCCGTTGCCAGCCCGCTGCTGGACGGCGTGGTGCTGAAAGGTGCGAAAGGTGTGCTTGTCAATATGACCGGTGATGTTACCATGCGGGACATGTCCGATGCCATGAGTTATATAGAAGAGCAGGCAGGAAGATCGGCAAAAATAATAAACGGCTACGTCGAGGACCCGGAAGCCTCTGGAGAAATCCGTATAACGGTTATCATTACCGGTTTCACTCGAGGTCCGGATGCTCAGGATACCGAGAATTCCGGGGGCAGCACGTACGCTGTCGATCCCGGTGCATCAAGAGGGGTATTTACCCAGCCTCTTTCCCGGCAGGTTACCCCGGGTACCCAGGAACTGAAGCCGGACGATCTTCGAATTCCCGCTTATATCCGCAAAAAAATAGCCATTCATGATCCGATGGAACTGGCGGGTCCCCAAAGCAAGACTGCAAAAGCCGGGGAGGATAGTCTTGAAGATGTCATTCGTAAGGGAGAAGCCAATACCCCTGCATATCTTCGTCGGCGCAAGCAGTAACTTCCCGGTCGGTTGTGTCTGCATGGTTCGAGTTTGATGGAACTCTTTGCAGAATTGTAACGTAAAGAGCCCTGTCGGTGGTGGTTCTTTTTCAATGGCGTGTTATCTTGAGCCCGGATGCTCGCTGTCAACGGGTTTGCTCATCAAGTTTATCGTATAGGGATGCAACAAAACATTGAACGATCAGGACCTTCAAGAGATAACCCTTCGTTCAGGACGTTTCTGTCCACGGCATCCTCTTACAAGGTTCGTGCAGGCATGGCCGCATGGTTGCTGCACCGGCTTACGGGGCTTGCCCTGGTTTTCTATCTTGCAATTCACATCATGGGGCTTCGCTCACTCAGTGACCCGGCGGCATTTGAGATATACATAACAGTCTACCGTAATCCCCTTTTTAAAGTTGCCGAGGTCATGCTGCTGGGGGCGGTTGCCTTCCATGCATTCAATGGTTTGAGGATACTGGTTCAAGATATGTTTTTCCGCTCCGAACGGCAGCGAACGCTGTTCTATATCGTTCTGGCACTGACGGTTATCGTGACTCTTGCCGGGGGGGTACCTGTCATTTTTCCATATTTTATAGCACCGTTGTTGCCATGAACAGTCAGTATGATGTTCGCGGGGTCGGCTCTTCCCGCTCCGAAGTTTTTGGGTGGTTGATGCAGCGTATTACAGGGATAGGTCTCGTTCTGTTTCTCATGCTGCATTTCTGGGTGCAGCATATGCCGACAGGTTTTCTTGCTACTGCGGCTGAGTATAGCGAAATACTCAAGGGCCTTGGAGAGAAGGGGCCGGAATTTGCCGGAGCTATTGCTGAAGGGAAGATCAGGGAGGCGTTGCCGGGCGAGCATGTCATTACTTACAGCAAGGTTCTTGAGCGGCTGCAGGCTCCTTTGTGGAAAATGATCGATATCATGCTGCTGTTTTTTGCACTCCTGCACGGTATGCTTGGTCTTGCCAAAGTTTTGGGGGACTACATACAGCGTTCCTCCCTGCGGAAAGCTGCCGTGATATGCTGCTGGGCGGTCACTTTGTTTCTTGCGGTGCAGGGAACAGTGTCCGTGATGACTGTTGGAATGAATTAGGATATCCGGATTATGCAGGTTGTGTATCATGACGTGATCATCGTCGGCGCAGGTCTTGCCGGGCTCAGGGCAGCGGTTGAGCTTGCAGGTAAGCAGGATGTTGCAGTGCTGTCGAAACTTCATCCTCTCCGGTCACACTCAGGAGCAGCACAGGGGGGCATATCGGCGGCGCTCGGGAACGCCGAGAAAGATTCTCCTGAATGGCATGCCTACGACACCATCAAAGGCTCCGATTACCTTGCCGACCATTACGCGGTTCAGGTTATGTGCAACGATGCTCCCCGGGCAATTATAGAGCTTGAGCATCTCGGAGTGCCGTTTTCGCGCTTTAATGACGGTCGTATCGCTCAACGCCCCTTTGGTGGTCATACACGAAACTTCGGTGAGGCACCTGTCCGGAGGACATGTTACGCTGCAGACAGAACAGGCCATGTCTGCCTTCATACGCTCTATGAGCAATCGCTCAGAAAAAGTGTCAGTTTTTATGACGAGTACCAGGTGCTCGATCTCTGCCGTGCAGAAGGATTTGTCAATGGAGTCGTGGCTATCGAGTTGAAAACAGGCAGACTTGTGATGTTCCATGCCAGGGCGGTCATGTTCGCAACCGGCGGGTACGGCAAGGCCTGGAAGACAACATCCAACGCTTTTGCCAATACCGGAGACGGTCTGGGTATTGCGCTCAATAACGGTATTCCGCTGCAGGATATGGAGTTTGTGCAGTTTCACCCGACAGGGCTTTATCAACTGGGTATTCTCATCACCGAGGCGGCAAGAGGTGAAGGCGGCGTGCTCCGCAACGGCAAGGGAGAAAGGTTTATGGAACGCTACGCTCCAAGTATCAAGGATCTTGCTCCCCGGGATATCGTCAGCCGGAGTATTTATGAGGAGCTGAGGGACGGGAGAGGTGCCGGGTCGATGAAAGACCATGTTCTGCTTGATCTGACATCTCTTTCGAGGGAAAAAATTGCTGAAAAACTGCCTGAAATCGAGTCGTTTGCGAAAATTTACCTTGGTATTGATCCGTCTGATGTTCCGATACCGGTACTGCCGACCTGCCATTACGCGATGGGAGGGATTCCCACGGATGTAAACGGCAGGGTAACGATTGACGCTCAAGGCAAAGAGATACCCGGTTTCTGGGCTGCCGGAGAGGTTGCCTGTGTTTCGGTGCACGGGGCCAACCGTCTTGGTTCAAATTCACTTTTGGATCTTATTGTTTTCGGCCGGCGAGCAGGCAAGGATATCAATCGGTTTCTTGATCGGGTCTGCCTTGCTCCGCTTCCCCTGGCTACCGATTCGGCAGACAGGGTCAGGGGGATGATTGAAAGCTTTATGGGAAGGAGCGCCGGCGAAACGGTTGCGTCGGTCAGGATCGACCTGCAGAAAGTGATGATGGACAGAGTGTCGGTCTTCCGTGATGAGCAGGGGCTTTCAGATGCAGTTGAAAAACTTGCCGTTCTTCAGGAGCGTGCAGCAGGTATCCGGGTATCGGACCAAAGCAGGAGTTTTAATACGGAGCTGCTTGAAGCGATTGAATTGCAGCATATGGTTAACTACTCGAAAGTAGTTGCACTGTGCGCTCTGAAGCGAAGAGAGTCGAGAGGAGCCCACAGCAGGGACGATTATCCTCTGCGTGATGATGCAGCGTGGCTGAAGCATTCGCTCTGCTTTCTTGAAGAAAACGGCGAAGTGAGGCATACAGACAAGCCGGTTGATCTTTCGCTTGCCTCGTCCAGAGCCGAATTTGTTCCGAAAGAGAGAACGTATTAATTAAAGGGCACCTTTATTTATTGTCATGAGCGTTTCAAGTGCAAGGAGAACGGGAATCGCGGAATAAATAAGTAGAAGAGCCCTAAAAAGCGAATGATGGGTGGAATTTTGGTTACTAATTATTATGAAATCAGGACAAAAAGGAGTTATTACAATTCATGAAATACAGAACAATTTCAGCGGCAGAAGCGGTTACGGTCGTCAAATCCGGAGACAGGGTTTTCTTGCAAACGGCCGCGGCAACGCCGCAGAGGCTGATCGATGCGCTTGTTGACAGGGCCGATGAACTGCGGAACGTTGAGATTATAAGCCTTCATACCGAGGGAGAAGCTCCGTATGTCCGCCCCGAGTACAGCGAGAGCTTCCGTCTCAACGCACTGTTTGTAGGAAAAAACGTTCGATCCGCAGTGCAGGAGGGTCTGGCGGACGCAATACCTATTTTTTTAAGCGATGTTCCGGCGTTGTTTTACCGCAACGTGCTTCCTCTGGATGTGGCTTTTGTGCATGTGTCTCCGCCTGACCGTCACGGATTCTGTTCTCTTGGCGTTTCGGTGGATGCGGCAAGAGCGGCGGTACACACGGCAAGGTATGTTATTGCCCAGGTTAACCCGAACATGCCCCGTACTCATGGAGAAGGATTGCTGCATGCCAGCCATATAGATGCCATGGTTGAGGTCGATGACTCTCTTCCGGAAACCCCAAGGCATGAGCTGACCGATATCGAGCGGAAAATAGGGAGCAACATCGCCTCTATTGTCGAAGACGGAGCGACGCTGCAGATGGGTATAGGAGCAATTCCCGATGCGACGCTTGCAGCACTTTCACATCACAGGAACCTTGGTATTCATACCGAAATGTTTTCCGACGGAGTTGTTGATCTCGTTGAAAAAGGGGTTATCACAGGAAGGTATAAATCTACCCATAACGGGATTATCGTTGCCAGTTTTCTTGTAGGGACACGAAAACTCTTTGACTTTGTTGATGACAACCCTCTTGTGGAGATGTTTGGCTCGGATTATATAAACGATACAAAGGAGATTCGGAAAAACCCCAGGGTTACAGCGATCAACAGCGCGATTGAGATCGATATGACCGGACAGGTCTGTGCGGACTCCATAGGCCAGCGTCATTTTTCAGGTGTCGGCGGGCAGATGGACTTTATAAGAGGAGCAGCGCTTTCTCCTGATGGCAAGCCTATCATAGCACTGCCATCTGTTACCAGGCGCGGTGAATCAAGGATTGTGCCCATGCTCAAACCGGGCGCAGGAGTTGTTACAACAAGGGCTCATGTGCAGTATGTCGTTACCGAATACGGCATTGTGAACCTGCACGGCAAGAACATGCGGCAACGTGCGGAAGCACTCGCGAGTATCGCCCATCCCGATTTCCGTGAGGATATCTGCCGTGCCGCTCATGATCTTTACGGTGGCTACAGGCAGGTTTGCCTGTAGATTCCGGAAACTTTGTTTACGCAGGCTTGACTGCCTCGACGTACAGGTGGTCGTAACGTCGGACCATCCGGACATTACTGAACCCGATCTTTTCAAGGATAGGCTTGTAATTTGACTGTTCCTTGAAGCCAAGCACGGAAAACGGCATGCCGATTCCCATGATGTAGTGGCTGAGATAGTCATAGTTGGGGTTGTCTTGTTCATCGACAACCATATCGAGGACAAGTACCTTGCCTCCTGCTTCAAGAGCGTTAAAAGCCTTGGTGCACATCATCTCCGTCAGTTGTTCGTTTGCCGAGTAGAGAATTCTGCAGAACATGACCGCATCTGCAGAAGGGTACTCGTCTCTGTAGATGTCTACGGCAGAACCTCTCAGCCTGTCCATAAGGCCTTTTTCCGCGGCATTTTCATTAACAAGTTCAATGGCTCCGGGCAGGTTCAGAATGGTGGTGTCGAGCTGCGGATATTTTTTGCAGAGGGCGGCAGAAATATCACCGATTCCTCCCCCGACATCGACAAGTTTGCTGCTGTTCCCAAGATCTGCCTCTTCAAGGAGCAGTTTGATGGAAAAGTGGGCGTTACGCCGGTGTATTTCTTCAAAGTAAAGGTTTTCTTCCCTGGTTTTCGGAGGATATGATGTTTCACCTTTGTAATCGAGTTTTCCCCGGACAGCTTCAGCCATATGCATATAGAAGTGTTCTGCCGTATACGCCATCGCGTTCGCAACAGGAATCATGCACAGGTTCGAATGCTCGTCGTTCGGCACAAACATGCTTCTGGCGAAATCCGTCAATTCCCACTTGCCGTTTTCCTGCCGGACGATCCCGATCTGGCGGAGCGCTTCGAGAAGCATCTCAAGCCGTTGCGGCAAGGCTCCGATAGCCGCCGAAAGCGTTTCGGCATCTTTTGCTTCTTCAGAAAGTTGATTGAAAAGGTCGAGTTCAAGTGCAGCTTTGAAACAGCCGAATTCCACGAGACCCTTGAAAAGGATTTCGTTGGCCCGGTGATTGAGTTTCAGTAGCTCAGAGTCGTTCATGTTCAGGTAAGACTAAAAAGTTAATGGGTAAGCTGATCCCGGCTTTTTTGTTTAAACTTTAATTTACCCCAAAAAGCCTTATGAAACAACTGAAGTGAGTCCCTGTTGCCCCGTCTGATTACGGTATAGTACATTACCGCAACTGTTTGCCAGGAATGGTTATAGAGCAATGTTATCAAGCTTTTCGAAGCGTCCGATTCACCGGGTGCCGATAAGGCTGACCATGCGCCCGGTTTTTCCGCCTTCCTTGCGGTAAGAAAAAAAGTCCCTGTTGTTTCGGACGGTACAGAACGGTGATACCTCGATACACTCATGCGGGATGCCTGCCTCCACGAGATGATCGAGGTTTGCTGCAGCAAGGTCAAGCAGGAACCGGCCGCCGGTTGACGGCTTGAGGTATTTTTTATCGAACCGGGCCGCAACTTCCCTGCCGACCTCGTAGGAACTTCCCGATATACCGGTCCCGATGTAGGCATGACAACGGGGTGGCGATGTTCCGAATCGTTGCCTCATTGTCTCGATCGTCATGCCTGCGATGTTTTTCGCTGTGCCTTTCCATCCGGCGTGAGCAGCTCCTGCCGCTTCATGTTCATGATCATAAAAAAGCACCGGGAAGCAATCTGCAGTAAAAATGCACAGGAAAATATCTTTTCGGTCCGTAACAAATGCATCGTACCCTGGATAATGTCCTCCCGTAACAGCATGAAAAACCTTTGTTCCGTGCACCTGGTCAGCCGTAACGAGTGAGGAGGGGGCTATTTGCAGGTGACGGCAGAGGATGCGCCTGTTCCGCATTATGTTTGCCGGGTCGTCACCTGTGTTGATCCCGAGGTTAAGCGAGAAGTAGGGCTCCCGGCTTACGCCGCCGTGGCGGGTGGTCTGCAGAGCGCTCACCTTTACGAAAGGCTTGAAGATCTTCGGTGTTTTAAACAGTTCGTTTTCCCGATAAATCACGGTGTCATTTTTTATTTGCCGGCAACTATTCTCAAGCAGGGGTGTAGCCGGTGTAGCCCTTAATATTGCTGAAAGTGTTATCTTTGGCAAAGAAATAAGGGTCTTCATAAAAGTTTATTACAACCCTTCATACAGTGAAGATACTTGTGATCGGCGGTGCAGGATATATCGGCAGTCATGTTGTCAGGGAGTTTCTGGACCGCGGCTATGCTGTTACGGTTCTTGACAACCTTTCATCCGGTACCCGCCGCAACCTTTTCGATGAGGCTGCATTTGTGCACGGTGACATCATGAATCCGCTACGGCTTCGTGACACTATGGCCGAAGGTTTTGACGGCTGCGTGCATCTGGCCGCACTGAAAGCTGCCGGAGATTCCATGCTCAGACCCGAAGTCTATGCGGAGATGAATATCGGCGGTACGGTAAATATATTGAACGCAGCTCTGTCGGCGGGTATACCGAACATGATTTTTTCATCGTCTGCGGCAATATTCGGTTCTCCCCGATATCTGCCCATTGATGAGGAGCACCCGAAAAATCCTGAAAATTTTTACGGTTTCACCAAACTTGAGATCGAGAGGCTGATGGAGTGGTATGACCGGTTGAAAGGCCTGAAATATGCCTCGATCCGCTACTTCAACGCAGCAGGCTTTGATGTCTCCGGCAGGATCAAAGGTCTTGAGAGGAACCCTGAAAACCTGTTGCCTGTCGTCATGGAAACCGCGGCGGGGTTACGCAAGGGGCTTTCGATTTTCGGCGATGATTACCCGACGAGGGATGGAACATGCGTTCGTGACTATGTCCATGTCAACGATCTTGCATCGGCTCATGTATCGGCATTCGAGTACCTGAACGAAAAGCAGAAGAGCATATCGGTAAATCTGGGCAGTGAAACGGGCGTTACCGTATCGGAGATGATCAGGAGGGCACGCGAGATTACAGGGAAAGCCATTCCCGCCGTAGCGGCGGGCAGGAGACCCGGCGATCCTGCCGAACTTGTTGCTTCATCGGCAAAAGCAAAAAAGGTGCTGGGATGGAAACCCTGCCACAGTGATCTTGACATCCTGATCGATTCAACATGGCAGGTCTATTGTAACAATCTGGGGATAACCTGAGTAACATGGCGTCACATCGAAAGAAAAACACTGTCTATACTCTCAGCCTCATTCCTGCAGGAGGCGGGTCAAGACCTGTTACACTGTTAAAAGGCCGCCCGGGACTGTTTGTTCTTGTGTCCATCATTATTCTGTTTTTACTGACGGGCATGTCCTGCTTGTTGTTCTTCGGCTCTCCATTACGGGATATGATCCCGGGATGGTCACTGCCCGGCTATCAGAAACAGCTTGTAGCCCGGCAGGCAGCCAGAGTCGACAGCCTGATTATTGAGATTGAAAGAATGCGGGCTTTCAGCGAAAAAATGAAAGGAGTCATGTTTCAGGAAAGGACTCTGGCGGATAAACGTGAACCGATCGGCGGTAGTGCCGGGCGGGAAGTGTTTGATGCCGGTATTATGCCCGTTTCCTCTTCCGCTGACTTCGGGGAGTCTCCGAAATTTATCGGAAGGCTGGTGACCGGCTCCGTTTCGCAGCGTTTCAAACCGGGCAGGAGTCATTACGGTATCGATATAGCAACACCGCGCAATGAACCTGTCGGGGCGGTTGCCGATGGTTCGGTGATTTTTGCCGACTGGACCGGTGTATTTGGTTATACACTTATTGTTGACCACGGTGAGTACATGACCTTTTACAAGCATTGCAGCCGTCTTTTCAAAAAAGGAGGGGAACAGGTAAAACTGGGAGAAGTGATTGCGCTTGCGGGAAACACCGGCCATGAATCTTCGGGTGTTCACCTGCATTTCGAGGTCTGGCGGCACGGTGTTCCCGTCAACCCGGAAGCCTATCTGAATTTTTCAATGTAAAAAAACATGGATCATGTTCAGTAAAAAAGGGAAAAAAAGAAAGACCGGTTCATCCGGCGTTTTGACGCTTTTGATGGAAGGTACCTCTGTTCAGGGGGAACTCGTTGCGGAAGGCGATATCAGGGTGGACGGGAGCGTGTCCGGGCGGATTACCTGTAAGGCAACGCTTATCATCGGACGAGAGGGTTACGTAGAAGGAGAAGTAAGCACCGTGAATATGAGGGCTGCCGGGAAATTCAAGGGAAATGCCGATATCTCCGGTGAACTTCGGCTTGAATCGTCAGCATCTATTGATGGAGACCTGACCGTTGCAGCCCTTGACGTTGAGGACGGGGCGAAATTGAACGGAAGGGTATATATGAAACAGGACGGTTTTGCTGAAGAAAGATTACAGGAACAGGGAGCAGAGTCAAGGCTTGCAGAGGTTAAAGGCTGATGACGACCAAAGAGAACGAGAAATTTACGGATTATTTTGGGAGATCAGTCAGGGCGCTGTCTGATTATCTTGGAATCGGGTTTCAGATTGCCGTGAGTTTTTCTTTTTTTGTCCTCGGTGGATACTGGGCAGACGAAAAGCTGGGAACGTCTCCGCTGCTGTTACTGGCCGGTGTTGTTGCCGGGATGACCGGAATGGTACTTGTGCTGATGAAAGTTGTAAAAAAAGCTAACAAAAAAAATCGCTGAATCGTCAGTGCGTGAACTGATATCTTATGAAACCATTGTTTGATTTTCTTCTAAAGATCCTTATCTTGTCCGTCATTTTATGGGGGGTGATATTCTGGGGAGCAGCAGAGTACGACATTGACCTCGGCTCTGTATTTGTCGCCTGGATATTGATTGCTGCCAATTCCCTTGTCGGTTACCTGTTGTTTGAGTATGCCTTTGACAAACCCCAGGCGGTTTTCACCAAGGTTGTATTCGGAGGATTGGTGTTAAGGCTGTTGGTGCTTATGGTGCTTATCGCCGTTATCATCCTGCAGAGTTTTGTTGTGATCAATGACTTTGTCTTGTCATTTTTCGCTTTCTACTGTATCTACGTGATTATCGAAATTCTCGGATATCAAAAAAAGAACAAACAGAAAAAGAAAGTTGCATGAAACGGTTTAACGCTTTACGGACCGGGGAGCTTATCAGAGTAGCTGTGCTGATTATTCCATTGCTTTTTGGCTCCGGTGCTCTTGCACATGCAGCTTCTGCAGAAGGGCAAGGTGAAGAAGGGCATGGAGGGCCGGGTGAGGTTATCATGCATCATATTCTCGACAGCGATGTCATGGCCTTCGAGCCTTTCGCCGAATTTGGACTCCCGAAAATCGTTGTCGGCGGTTTTGATATATCAATCACCCGTCACGTTGTGTTTATGTGGATTGCCGCGGTTATTCTATTGCTGGTTTTCGGTTATGTAGGCAACAAGTACAAATCTATCGATAACAGCAAGGCTCCCGGAGGCATTGCCAATGCGATGGAAGCTCTTGTTGAGTTTATCCGTCTCGATGTTGCAAAATCCAACATCGGTGAGGGCTATGAGAAACACATGCCGTACCTGCTTACAGTTTTTGTGTTTATTCTGGTGCTGAACCTTCTCGGTCTGATTCCATACGGAGCTGCAGCTACAGGCAACATTAACGTGACGCTGACGCTTGCTGTATTTACTTTTTTCATTACCCAGGTATCAGCTATCAAGGCTAACGGCATCAAGGGGTATCTCGCTCATCTTACCGCAGGTACGCACTGGGCGCTCTGGATTATCATGATTCCAATTGAGGTTATCGGTTTGTTTACCAAACCATTCGCACTGACCATCCGGCTTTTTGCCAACATGACTGCCGGGCACATCATAATTCTCAGCCTGATTTTTATCAGCTTTATTCTGAAGAGCTATATTGTGGCAGTGTTCGTGTCGGTGCCTTTTTCCATATTTATCTATCTGCTTGAGATTTTTGTCTCGTTCCTGCAGGCCTTTATCTTTACCATGCTGTCCGCGCTGTTTATCGGGCTTGCTTCCTCGCATGAAAATCACGAAGCAGAGGCTGCGCATTGATCGAAAAGAGATTGTTCTTATTGCCAGTTATATTTTGTACCTTTGTCAGGGTTTTAAACAGTTTTTTGTAGTAGATCTCAATACATAACAAATCATTTGGAGGGTGTAAAAACATGGAAGGTTTGGGTAATGAAGGCTTGGGTTATCTGGGTGCCGGTATAGCCGCAGGTTTAGCTGTTCTTGGGGCAGGTCTTGGTATCGGTCGGATTGCAGGTTCTGCTGCTGAAGGAACCGCACGCAATCCCGAGGCAACTGCAGATATTCGTACAACCATGATCATTGCTGCAGCGCTTATCGAGGGTGTTGCCCTGTTCGGCGAGGTTATTGCAGTGTTGCTGGTTTTAAAGTAGTCGGAAAAAAATATATAGATCATATGTCATGAACCGGATGCGGCAATGAAGTGCGCCGCATTCGGGATTTATCCAATCGTAAAGGAGAATAGTATTCCATGCTTACGTCAGGAATTATAGTCCTTAGCGGGGGCCTGCTCGATCCTAATCCGGGTTTGATTTTCTGGACCACCGTGACGTTCCTCATTGTGCTTTTCATTCTGAAAAAGTTTACCTGGGGACCAATGCTGAGTGCTCTTGAGGAAAGAGAGAAAGGTATCCAGAGCTCTATTGACCGTGCCCGCACAGCAAAAGAAGAGGCTGAGGAAGTGCTGAAAAAGAACCGGGACCTTTTGGCAAAGGCGGATGCGGATGCTGAAAAGATAATTCGGGAAGGCAAAGAGTATGGAGACAAGCTCAAGGCGGAAATCACCGAGAAGGCTCACTCGGAAGCTTCCAGAATGATCGCTTCGGCCAAAGAGGAGATTGAACAGGAAAAACGGCGGGCGCTGACTGAATTGAGAACAGAGGTTGCTGATCTTGCCGTCAAAGGCGCTGAGAAAATCATCATGGCGAATCTGGACGCTGACAAGCAGAAAAAGATCGTTGACAGCATGATTCAGGAGCTATCACAAAACCGTAACTGAAAACGCACCGGGAAATGTCAAGTAAAATAACGAGCAGGCGGTATGCCAAAGCGTTACTCGATGTCGCCGAAGAGGGCGGTTTTGTCGAGCAGATCACAAGCGATCTCGAGACAATTCGTGAGACTGTTGCCGGTTCACGAGAGATGGTGAACATGTTGAGAAGTCCTGTTGTCAATGTTGATCTCAAGGCCCGTATTTTGAAAGATGTCTTCAAAGGCGAGCTGAGTGAAAATACGATCCGGTTTATCGATCTTCTTTGCAAAAAGAAGCGTGCAGGGCTTCTCACTGATGTCATCGATGAGTTCTATGCTCTTCGGGATGAGCGAGGAAATATTGTCAACGTAGATGTTACAAGCGCTGTTGAACTCGATGACGGGCAGTCGAAAAAGCTCATTAACGGTCTGGCAGCCTATACCGGTAAAAAAATTCGAGCCCGGCTCTCTCTTGACGAGCAACTCATTGGGGGAGTAAAGGTGCAAATCGGTGACACTATTCTCGATAACAGTGTCGTACATCAGTTGCAGAGACTGAAAAGTTCTCTGGCTGAAAGCGCATGATAACTGTATACTGGCGGAGAATATAATTGTTGTAAAAAGCCTGTTCACAAATGCAGGCTTTTTTCTTGCCCCTGCAGCTGTGCGCTTTCAATGCCGCTGTTGCAGGGATCTGTTAAAATATGTAGGTTCTACGGTTAACCTGGCCTGGTAATGGGGCTTTAGCTCAGTTGGTAGAGCGTCTCGTTCGCAATGAGAAGGTCAGGGGTTCGACTCCCCTAAGCTCCACGGAGAAATAGTTCGGTTAAACTTGGAGAATTCCATAAAGCCCTGGCAATTCAGGGCTTTTCTGTTTTGTACTAATGATATGTGGTAAAGTGTTATGCAGCTGAGAGAATATGTGTGTTTAACACCCTATCAGTACTTATTAAACCGTCGGAACTGGAGCAATGAAAAAAAATGAAAACGGTAACCAGTTAAAAAATTGGTTGAAATGTTAGGGGCTATCAAAGGGATAAAAACTCCAGGTGTGAAGTGATTATCAGCTTGAATGCATGATTCTCCATTTTCCATTCATCTGTCATGTCGCCAAACCTCTCAAAAAACCCGGCACCATATCTCCTTCGGGTACTGTTGCATAAGCATACCCCACCGATCCGCTACTGCTATGTAATTCTATGCGTATAAGGCAGTGAGCTTGAAACATGCTTGCAGGCAGTGTGAAAGACCATAGCACAGGCATATTCGGTGCGCCAGGGAAAAAACGAGATACCTCTTCATAATCCTTCAACGTTGTGCTGTCATGAATTTGCCGAGCATCACAAAAAACCACAAAGCTGATGACTTGATGTCCCTGATTCAGATCGATTGCCCAACCTGAAAAAGTTATACTTTTCTCCGGACCTGGATACATAGTTATAAATCCGCCCATCGGGGAGATCTTTATCGTGAATCCAGGGTGTCTGATTTTGTTTTTGACGATTACATAGAGGTCCTGATTTTCATAGAGAGCCTTCGGGAAACGGTGAAATTGCAAGCGTTGAAAAGGATCAAGCTGCTCAACGGATCTTTTGATATATGCATCAGTAACATAGGTCATACCATAGACATCCGTGCTCAGTGAATCACTCTCACTGAATGTGAGGTAATGAATGCCATCCTTACCCATACGCTCTCCTGCCGGTAACGATTTTTCATCGTGCACCGAAAAGACCAGGATTCCGTCAGGTGAGGTTAGGTGATATAGCCTTTTGAGCCACCGCTGGAAAAGTGCATCAGGTAAATGTGAAAAAACTGAACCTGCAAAAACCACTGAAAAAGATTGGTCAAGAGTGAATTGATCGGGGTCTTTTACTGAAACTATCGTCTTTACACCGAACATTTGTTCCTGCCAAGCCATTGCTTCGGAATAAATATCCGAAACCCAGATATTTTTCGCCAGTAAATGATTTATGAGTGATCGCGTTAATCTGCCGTAACCCGAGCCGAAATCCAAAACATTAACTACCTTCGAAAAATTTTCAAAGTGCGCTTCGACCAGCTGGTGATAAACGTCAAACATTCTAAATACTGATTCAATGTACTTGAAGTATGAAATGTTCAGTTCATTTTCATAACTAGGCATTATGGCTTTGACAAACATTTCGTCTTCAGTCGAAATCTCAGTACATAAATGGCTTGCGTTTTTACGCAATAAAAGGTCTGTCACAAAACGCTGAAAGTCTGAATTCAGGTCGCTGAGTTTATGGTTTTTATTTGTCATGTTTCGGCCTTATTCGTTAGCATTTCGCCAGCCATTGTTTCTTCAGTTTGAGATAAAAGTGAAAGGCACCATCAGGTGATCAATGCTAAAATATATACTGATTACAATACTAATGCCTTATAAATATCACATCAGTGACTCTAATAGTACAATGCAGCAGAATCTGTTTTATATTGTTAGGCGTCTCGTTCGCAATGAGAAGGTCAGGGGTTCGACTCCCCTAAGCTCCACGGAGAAATGGTTCAGTGAAACCAAGAAACAAAAGAAGTGAAATGAAGAAAATCTCTCAATTGCTGGTGCTCATGCTCATCGCGGCAGGGCTCATCATCCCGGGTACAGCCTACACAGGGGATGTCCACGACCACCATGATCATCACGGCCATCATACCCATGAAGTGGGAGGATTCGAGATCGGCCTGTCGATAGGGTGGGTCCGCCTTGAAGAGGATGGCCACCATCATGAGGAAGGCGAGCATCACGAAGAGGAAGAACATCATGAAGAAGACGGCCATTCCGAGGATGCGCTTGGCGTGCATCTCCACATCGGCAAACGGCTGGCTGATGAAGGCATTCTTTCCAAGGTATCGCTCGGCATAGGCGGTGAGGTGATTTTCTCGGAAGAGGAGCACTACGGCCTGATGGCGTTCGCTACAGTCCATCCCTGGAAAGGCTTGAAGCTTTCTGTGGGTCCGGCTATCGAGTGGGCCAAACATAACGGCGAATGGGATTCACACTACGCCACTCACATGGAGGCGGCATACGTCTTTGATGTGGATGAAATCCATATCGGCCCTGCTTTCGGCTACTCGACCTCAGACCACGGCGATCATTATTCGGTCGGGCTCCACATCGGTTACCACCTCTGACCATGAGCAGAGCCCGGTAAAATTCGGAGAACCTCATAAAGCCCTGTTCATGCAGGGTTTTTTCATTTTACGGTAAACAATCCCGGAGGCTTTTTGCTGACCGTGTGGCTTTGTCACGGCGAAGTGTTTGACTTTCTTGTCTTTTTCGGCAGATATGGCGAAATTGTGAAGAGATGTCTTTTCTTGCTATGAACCCCAGAATAAAGTGTTCATCAAGCGTTCTTTCAGTATTTATAAGCATCTATTCTGTTGGAGGGTATGAAATTCTGTAGTGCAGATAATAATTGATGTTAGTGGGAACAAGACAATGATGATTCGGGATGCAACAGAGTATGATATCGATGGAATTATCGCGATCGATCATATTGCTGCCATCGAAGAAACTCGACGGCAACACATTCGGGAGTGGGTCAGAAAGGGTTGTGCCATCATCGCACTCATTGATGAGCGAGTAGTCGGATATGCTGTGCTGGAGTATACCTTCTTCTCTTGCGGGTTCATATCGATGCTGATCGTTCAAAAAGCATTTCGGCGCAAGGGCATTGCAACCGCGCTTGTGAAACGACTGGAGGAAATCTGCAATACGGTAAAGCTATTCACTTCAACAAACGAATCCAATGCCCCCATGCAAGCTTTCATGGCAAGCATGTCATATGAACCGAGCGGCATAGTGCATAACCTGGATGAAGGAGATCCAGAACAGTTCTACTTCAAGAGATTAAAAGAATAGCTGCTATCAAAAATGAATAGGGAACGTAGTTCCATAGCAGCAATAAGTCGAAAGAGCTTTTCTATTCATTAGATACAGAGTAAAAACGGTCAAGGAGTTGAGTCGGTTAACTACCATCAATGAGAAAGGAAGGTAGCCAGCTGTCACGAACAGTGCTGTCAGTGTAAAACTATGGAATGATTGACGTCGGCCTTATTGTGTTTTCTTGTGGTTACGGAACAACGTGTCTATACATGGCAACAATCTGACACATTGTCCACATGTTTTTCATAAAAGATGGATTTTTGGGTTGACATTTACGACGACCGGTCGTATTGTGTTTGTATGGCAAAAAAGCAACGCATTCAAGATACCAGGGAAAAGATTCTCCAGCAGGGGGTCGATCTCCTCTCGGAATATGGATACCACGGGACAGGGCTGAAGATGATACTCGATGCGGCCCAGGTGCCGAAAGGCTCTTTTTATAACTACTTCGAAAGCAAAGAGCAATTCACTGTCGAGGTTATCCGGGCATATAATGATTCCCTGATGAAACAGTTTGATCGCTATGTCGAAGAGAGTCCCCAGGATGAATTAGGGACAATCAAATCCATGTATCACCATGTATTGGATCGATCAGAAGAACGGGATTGTCTCAAAGGGTGTCTTCTCGGTGATCTCGCGGCAGAAATCGGAGGGCAAAGCAGAAGCTGTGAGGAGGCATTACGACAAGCCTTCCAGGCATGGCAGAACCGTATGGTTCTATTGATAAAAAAAGGTCAAGACTCCGGCAGCATTCGAAACGATCTCTCTGCCGAGCAACTCGCTGAGATATTTTTGAACCACTGGGAAGGAGCGTTGTTGCGCATGAAAGTAGAGAGAGAGGCAGCAAATGCTCGACAAACCCTCGATAGTATGTTGGATGTTCTGTTTAAAAACTAATGTTGTGGATGTAGTTTTTTTGAGTATATTTAAGACGACCGGTCTACTTTTTTGAGGTAGTGCAGTGGCAAACATAGTTTGCTCATACACTACAGTGAAAATTCCTGCACGTGGCACATAGCAACATTACAAAAGGAGTAAATGGGATGAAAACACTGTTTGAAACATGCACAGTTGGAGCTATTGACATAAAAAATCGCATCATCCGTTCAGCGACCCATGAGGGGACTGCCATTGATGGGATGGTGGGTGACACGTTCGTTGAACTGTATGAAGAATTGAGTAAGGGGAGTATTGGATTGATCATTACCGGGTATGCTGCAGTGTCCGAGACGGATCATGCCGGTCCTGCAACTATTGCGCTGACAGATGACTCGGTCATTGAAGGCTTAACTCACATCACCAAAATCGCCCATGAGCAGGGGACGAAGATCGTGGCGCAATTGAATCATCAGTCTTCTTCGTTATGGAGCACCCCCAAAGGACCGGTCTTCGGCCCTTCCGCCGTCACCGATCCGGTCAGTGGAATCACGCCGGAACCGTTTACAATCGAGCAGGTCAGGATGCTGATCAATGAATTTGCCGATGCGGCTGTCCGGGCGCAAAAAGCTGGTTTTGATGGAGTTCAGATCCACGGGGCACATGGTTATCTCTTCAGTAAATGGCTGAGTCCACGATATAACAAACGAACTGATGAATACGGCGGAAGCGAAGCCAACAATGCGCGGATCATTGTGGAAACACTCCAGGCGATCAAAGATAAGTGCGGAAAAGCGTATCCTGTTTGGATCAAGTTGAACTGTTCCGACTTTGACCCGGAGGACGATGGCGTGACAGAAGAGACCTTCCTGACCACTGCAAACATGCTGACGGAACATGGAATTGACGCCGTAGAGGTGAGTGGAGGATCTCAAGTTGGGAAATACGCTCCATCAAGACCCCGAAAATTTTCAGCCTATCATCGTGAATCGGCCGAGAAGCTCGCCCGGATGGTGGATGCGTCTGTGGTGCTGGTTGGGGGAATGCGCAGTCTCGATCTGGCAGAGGAGATTCTCGCAAACACGGGGATCGAGGCCATTTCCCTGTGCCGTCCGCTTATCCGTGAACCCCAACTGGTAAAACGCTGGGCTGAAGGGGATCGAAAAGATGCGACGTGTGTAGCTTGTAATGGCTGTTACAATCCAAACGGGACCAAATGCTTTTTCACACTGAACGATGCTGAGAAAGAAGCACAGAAAAACATCATGAGAATGCTGGTGAAAATAAAGTTGGCGTAGTTGATAACACGATTTACATGCCTATAAGGAGGAGACGTGAGAACAAAATGAACAAAACCTTAAACTGAAAACAGATGCAATTGTTCTTATACGCCTCAATGGGCGGTACAAAACAGTAATTCTATACAGACAATTGTAACCAGCTAAAAAAAAGAGGAGGTTAACTATGGAAAATGGAAATCAAAAAGCGGCGCCAAGAATTGAGGTTGACAAGCACTTGCAAGATAACTGGACTCCACAGGAGACCGATAATGTCAGGGTTGTTCTGGACTTCTTTCAGCACTTGATGAATGAGCACGATTTCGAATACACGCTCGAAAAGTATGGGAATGGCTCATATATACAGCACAATAGAGCAATACCAAATGGAATATCCGGACTTGTAAGTTATGTGAAAACACTTATCAAAAGATTTCCGGAATATTCTTTTGATGTAAAACGGGTTATAGCTGATGGAGATTTTGTTGTTTTACACAGCCATACCACTATGAATGCAAAACACAGAGGCGACGAGACAAAAGGATTTATCATAACGGATACTTTCAGGCTGGAAAATGGTCAATTGGCGGAACATTGGGATGCTATACAACCAATTGATGCGTTTTCAAGACTTTTGTTTTTAATGACAGGAGGCAGTATAGGAAACAACAATCCAACTTTTTAGTACTCAGCACTGGTAAGACTTGTCACTGACTGAGAATGGAAGACAGCCGGCTGTCGCTGCAACTGAAACCTTAGGTAGAGAGATATGATGGACAATTCAAACCTGAAACGACCCATTGAACCGATGCCGGAGTTTGTCCTGGCAGCTCTGGAGAAAGAGCATCTTCTCGGTGATTACGAGTCCCGGCCGGCGTATCAGCGAAATGACTACCTGCTCTGGATCAATTCAGCAAAGAGACAAGACACAAAGGAGAAACGGCTGAGGCAGATGCTGGAGGAACTCAAGGCTGGTGGAGTGTATATGAATATGGAGCATTCTCCCTCAGAGAAGAGAAAATAAATAAATAGGGGATGTTGTTTATTAGGTTTAAAAGTATTTTGTTCGTCATTCCGTGTTTATGTGCGGTTAAGGACCGTTGCGGCAGAAGTCCATTCTGCAGTCCTGTAGACCTTAAAGGCGTGCATCGCTCCAAACGTGAGGTGCAACCACCGCCTGTGTGAATCTCACACATTATTTCAAGCGAATAAGGGTTTTGGCGATCTGGTCTCGCAGGCCGGGTGAAACCGCTACTTCATCGGCATATTTTTTCCATTGCGCTACTACTGCATTGACTTGGTCAATGATGTCGGCGGCTTTTTTTACGCTGACGGCATTGCCGATGGTCAACAGATCTTCTTTCGTGATGTTCGTCCGCTTCCCGTTGATGCTCAATGCATGCTGACTGACCCATCGATGATTGGGCTGATAGGCGTGGCAAACATCATAAGCCGGCGCCAGTTCCCATCTGGCGGCCTGCTTCAACCGGAACGAAAAGTTTTTTGTGTGGTCGTCGCAGTTTCGGGCCGCCACATTGAACGCCATCCTTCTGAACATCTGCTCCGCGTCGGGATAGGGCAGTTTCAATTCACGCATGGTTTGAAAAAGCTGCTCATAGCTGAAACTCATGACAGAGTTGTAGTCGAAATGCTTTAATGCACTGAAAGTCTGAATGTGGTGTTTCGTTGATCCGCCTTCCCGGTCGAAACGTTTGGTCATAAAGTGCGCTCTTTCGTTTTCTTCCAGCAATCGGGACGGCATCATGATTATGCCGCAGGCCCGGGCCATGTTATAGTAAGCCATTTCAACCCTGCCGTAGCCGTGAGATGCGCCCAGCTGCACGTCGCTCACCCCGTCCAGCTTTAACAGCCAATGTTCGAAACCTTTGGGAGCGTTGGTCTGACCGGATCGTACTTCCCCAGTTCTTTCGTTATAAGCAATTACGGCCTTCGGCCTTGCTCCGCCGGCTGAGGTTCCGATACGAAGAAGTTCCGAAACCACCTTATTCGCATCCGCATCGAGGTTGGCCGCAAAGGATGCTTTTTTGGAGAGCATGTTTTTTGCAGCGTCAACCAGAGCCTCTACCTCGACGGAGAAGGTTCTCTTGCTCTCTTTCAGGACGGCCGGTTCGAATTCCAAAGCTCCCATGCCCCGGGTGCCGATGAAACAGAGCATTTCCACTGGATTCATGCTGTTCTGCGGGCGGCCCTCTCGGGCAAGCCACAGATTGATAAGCTCGTTTCCATATCGGTCAGGCAGAGCGTCGGCCAGTAACCCCGGCAATCCTTTGAAACTGTCCAACCGAGGAGCAGCTTTTTTGCGCAGGTCAGGAAACGCAAACGTGCTTGTGGTAGCGGAAATGGGCATGTGCAGGGGGGCCAGATCCCATCCCTTTGCCTTGAACCGGGGATCATATTCAAAGGTGGCCAGGCCGGCGGCATCGTCCCATGCCACGGCTCCGGCCAACTCGTTCCATATTCTGACTTCCGCTACGTTCATTGCTTACCAATCAGGTTCTGTTGTGTCGCGGCCCTGTTTTCCTCTGGCTCGTTGTCTTTTTTCGTTCTGTATTTTGGCCAGCATCAAAGGGCTGATGCGCTCTTCAACGACAAAAGCATCCATTACCTGCAACTGTTCCAGCACCCTGAGTACCTGTATTAAAGTGGCGAGGGTAACAGTCTTGCCTCTTTCCAGCAAACTTAGCGTTGATCGACTGATTCCCGCCTCATGAGCAAGCGCGCCCTGGGTTTTGTTTTGTTCCAGGCGATGATGCCGCACAAATGTTCCTATTTGTCCGGCAAGTGCCTTGTCGCTCATTGCTGTCCAGTTGGAGAGTGATTTATCAGTCATAATATTGTTGAAAGTGCATCAATGCATGATTTTCCATTCAAATTTACTGTTAATAACGCGGAATATCAAATTATGCAAATGATTTATCATTTGTTATGTGCTTTAAATTGATATAATGCATGACAAATCATTCTTTTTTATAAGCAAGATATCCCTCTCCTCCTTCAGCTTATCGATGAAATCCGGTAGAACGCTGATCCTCAAGCATCATTCCTGAATTCCGCACTGCTAAAGGTCCCCATGCCTTGCGGATGGTTTTTTGATCGGCGGTTAACTATTGTGAAGTATTATTTGTGTATTGTTTTTGGCCGACAGCTCATTATATTCAGTCGCGGGGTGGGGGATTTCCTGTTCCGTGTTTTCTTGCCCCCCGTTGCTCAATACAGTCTTTGGGGCACTTATGCAACCCTAATAGAAACAAAAGGAGTTTATGATGATGTGTTCCATGAAATACGGTTCGATGCTGCTTGCTTTGCTGATGATGGTTATGATGCCGCTGCAGTCCAATGCTGCCGATGACGATACAGAAGGTTTGTTTGTCGTTGTGACGACCCCTGATGCTCAGACACAGATGATGGCAATGGTTTTGTCGACAAAAACAGTGGAGCAGGGCAAAAGCGTCCGTATGCTTTTGTGCGGTCCAGGTGGAGAGCTTGCTTTGAAAGGCAGCAAGCAGACCGTGCTCAAGCCGCTTGAAAAGTCACCGCAAATGCTGCTGAAGAATCTTGTTAAAAAAGGAGTGACCGTCGAGGTGTGTCCGCTTTTTCTTCCCAACAAGGGAATTTCTCCGGATAATCTGATCGAGGGCGTAACTGTTGCAAAGCCTCCTGTTGTTGCCGAAAAACTTCGCGAGAAAGGTATCAAGCTGTTTACGTTCTGAGAACCACGCACCTCTTTTATGCGATGCAAGGGTACCGCTATTAATCTGTCCTGCTTCTCTATCAGGAAAAATCACGTTTGAAATTACAACCTGCAGGTTGTAATTTCAGGGATAGATTTTTGCTACTTATTTTTTCAAAACAGCTTAACTATGAGGAGCCTGAAAACATGCAGAAAAACATTGGCGCTCTCGACAAGAATGTGAGAATCGTTCTCGGTTCTGTAATGCTTGTTGCAGGACTGGTGTTTCAGAGCTGGTGGTGGCTTATCGGCCTTGCACCATTGATTACGGCCATAGTAGGATTTTGTCCCTTCTATGTTCCCATTGGGTTCAATACCGCGGGGGGATATGGTTCTACCGGAGGATATTACGATCAGTCAGCCAAGCCCGGCAAACTTGGCGAGCGGATATCTTTCTGACGCATACGCGCTTTCACGGGTCGGGGCTGCCTTTACGGCAGCCCGATTGCTGGTGCCCTTCCATTGATCCTGAAGTCGGGTATCGATGACGGGTCTCTTTGATTTTATGCCGAATAGTCTTATTCTTTCGCTTCTTTCATTTTTGTGTTATTTACGGAGTTATTATGGCGGTTTCGAGATTTATGATCAAACGAATGGCCCTTATTACCGGGATGTGTCTGGCGGCCGGGTCTTTGTTTTCTGCATGCTCATCGGTAAAGGCACCCAAAACCGGTGAAGTTACCGAAAGGTACGCTTATGCACAGGCTCTGATTGGTAAGGAGGATTATGACAAGGCGATTTTCGAGCTGGAATCACTTATGTTTGATACCAGAGCGACAACCCTTGAGGATGATGTTCTTTTTTCCCTTGCAGGTGCCTACTACGATTCGGAACAGTACCTGCTTGCTATAGATATTTACAAACGGTTGCTTGAGCAGACACCGGGTTCCCCCTTTGCAGAAGATTCGCAGTTTAAACTGGCAAAATCCCATAAACAGCTCTCCCCGATTTTTTCCCGTGACCAGGAGCACACCAGAAAGGCTATCCGTGAGTTTCAGCTTTATCTGGAGATGTATCCGGCTAAAGATCCCCAGCAGTTGCAAAGTGATATTGAACTCTATACCGGACTGGTTGATCTCAACCCTGAAAACGATTTGTACAAAAGAAATCTCGCCGTTGCCGAGGCGCAGTATGCAAGAATCGATAAAGTCAGGGAGAGCATAACCAGCATCTCCGAACTCAGGGAAAAACTTGCTCTTAACGAGTTCCGCATTGCGGAGCAATACCGGGAACTGAAGAAATACCGGGGTGCCATAGCCTATTACGATGATGTTATCCGTTTCTATCCGGATACAGTTTACCTTGAGAAGGCCTGGCTCGGCAAGATCGGAGTGCTTATAAAAAGGGAAAAATGGTTTGAGGCAAAAGCAGCTCTGGACGCTTATGATCAGCAGTTCCCCGAGAACATGGAAAAGGTTGACGGTTATCGTAAGAAAGTCATCAGATATTTTGAGAATACATAATGTTCCCGATACGTGCGACTTGCGGTTTTTGGGGGAACATTTTCCCCTCCTCATAACGGTCATCTTGCGCTGTGTCTTTACGCAAGAGAACTGTTGCATGTAGACCGGCTGGTTGTCTCGGTTTCAAACAGCCCCTTGAAAGACGCCCCCGAGCTTTCTGACAGAAGCAGGGTAAGGATGGCCGAGTTGCTTGCAGAGGAAGTCAACAAAACCGGAGCTGTGGCAGAAGTCTGCAACTGGGAAATCAATCGCGGTCGCCCCTCCTATACGATAGATCTCATAGCATATCTTGAGGAAATTTATTCCTCTCCGGATATTACGCTCCTGATCGGCGAAGATAATTATCTTAATTTCAGGCAGTGGAAGTCATGGGAGGAATTGATCCGGCGCTGTACTATCGTGGTTTTCGGTCGGGAAGCGAATGAAGGTGAGGGTGCCGACACAGCAGGGCTGGAAAGTCTCCACAAAAAAAAGTTCCAGCGCATCGATTTCAATCTTCCCCTTTCATCGACAGCAATAAGACAGAGCATCATGTCCGGTGAGGACTGCTCAAGACAGATGCCTTCTTCAATCTGGCGATACATCGTTGAAGAGGGTTTGTACCGGGAGGCATAACAATAAGTAAAAGAAAAAGTTCAAAAAGTGATAGAGCGCCTGTTATGCAGGCTTTTTTACTTTTAATTTTTGACTTTTTCTCCTACATGGATTCCGGTGCAGAAATCCCCAGTATCCTGAATCCGTTACGCAGTACCTGCCGGGTAGCTGCCGAAAGGAAAAGGCGGGCGTTACGTATCTCGCTGTCTGCTTTCAGTATGGGACATTCCTGATAGAAACGGTGGTAAAGTTCTGCAATGCCGTGCAGGTACTCAACCATTTTCTGCGGTTCCAAAAACCTTGCACAGGCTTCGATGACTTCCGGGTAGTCGAGCAGAGCAAAACCGAGCTGTATTTCATGTTTTGAATGCAATTTTCGCATATCCTTGCCTGTTTCCGGGAGGGGAATCCCAGTCTCTTTCTCTGCCATGCGCAGGAGACTGCATATGCGGGCATGGGCATACTGAAGGTAAAAGACCGGATTGTCTTTCGACTGTTTCTTGGCAAGCTCTACGTCAAAATTCAGGTGGGAGTCTTTACTGCGCATGATAAAGAACAGCCTTGTGGCATCAGGACCGACATCATCAATAAGGTCGTCAAGCAGGTCGGCATTGCCTTTTCTTGTTGACATCTTGACAGTTTCCCCGTTGATAGTTGTCGTGACGAACTGGTTGATGGCAACACGTATACGGTCCACGTCGTAACCGAGGATTTTCAGTGCGTCTATGACATCAGGATATTCATCGATGTGGTCGGCCCCGAAAATGTTCACGATCCTGGCAAAGCCGCGGTCGAATTTTGTGATGTGGTACGCTATATCCGGAAGGCGGTAACTTGGTTCTCCGCTTGACTTGACAAGTACCTTGTCTTTTTCCTGTCCCAGCTTTGAGGTTGTAAACCAGGTCGCACCGTCATACTCGTCGATGTAACCTCTCTCCCGCAACGCCTCGATCACCTGCATGTTCGGCGATTTGCCACTCCCGTCCTCCTGATACAGCTTGTGTTCGTTGAAATAGCTGTCATGTGTTATGTCGAGGCGGTGAAGGGTGTTTTTGATGTGTGTGAAGATATGGGTTTCGGCTGTTTGCTTGAAGATGTCAGGCTGTTCGGTTTCAACAAGGGCATCACCATGTTTTTCGTGGAGTTTTCCGGCAATATCCCTGATGTAATCGCCCTGGTAATACGTTTCCGGAAAATCAACGTTTTTGCCGCACAGCTCGATGTATCGGAGTCTGACCGATTCAGCAAGAATAGTCATCTGCCTGCCTGCATCGTTGAAGTAGTACTCCCTCGTAACTTCGTACCCCTGTGCCTCCATAAGATTGGCGATGCAGTCCCCGAGCACACCTCCTCTGCCCCGGCCTATCGTCAGGGGGCCGGTGGGATTGGCGCTTACATACTCCACTATGGCGGTTTTCCCTTTACCGGCGAGGCTTTGTCCGAAGCTGTCGCCTTCGCTGACAACCTGTTCAACCTGCTGCATGATAAAGGCGGGCTCGAGGTAAAAATTGATAAACCCCGGCCCTGCAATTTCTGTTTTGCTGACGGTATCACTTCGGAAAGAGAGGTGTCCGGCAATTTCCTGCGCAAGCTGACGAGGATTCATATTGCACTCTTTGGCAAGCACAAGCGCGATGTTCGTGGAGAAATCCCCGAATTTGTTGTCCGCAGGTTTTTCTATCTGAATGTCCCTGTTGGTCGAGATGCCTGACTTCTGCAGGGCCTGCTGTAGGTGTTCTATAAAATAATTTCGCATGTCGAAAAGCTTGCTGCCTTAGCTGTCTGATGGTTGCGCTATGCAAAGTTTGTCAAGTACCTCGTCAGGTGTCAGGGTTGTAAAATCGTCGATGACGCTCAACACCCCGGTACAGGCCTGCATGATTTCCGCAGGATTTGTGGTGGCAAGGGCGATGCTTTTCATGCCAGCGGCGTTTGCAGCTTCGATGCCGGGGAGGGCATCCTCAAAAACAATACATCTGGACGGGTCGGTGCCGAGAAGCTCGGCTACACGGAGAAATATGTCGGGATGAGGTTTGCCGTGTCGTACCTGATGAGAGCCGACAACTGCCTGGAAGCGGTTGCGAAGGCCTGGTATTTCGAGGGTGTAATCGATATTTCTGGCTCCGGCGCCTGTGCCGACTCCGAGTTTTATATGCAGTGATTCCGCCCTGTCGAGGAACGATTCAAGTCCCTCCACCGGACAAATTTCTTTTCTGTACATGACGCGGTACAGAAAATCCTTCAGCTCTGTAAGATGGCCGGCGTCTTCGGGTGTTATATCAGGGTCCAGAAAATGACGGAGCACATCGAGCCCCTTCATGCCCGCTGTTTCACGGAGGTAGCGCTCGGGATCAAGGCCTTCGAGTCCGTAATCACGGAAAAGTTCAACCCATGAGCGTGCATGGAGGCGCATGTTGTCTACGAGAACGCCGTCCATGTCAAAGATGAAGGCAAATTGTTTACTGTTATGCACTGTCAAGGGTTCCTGTTTGTCGTTACTAAACTGTTCACACTGTACCGTTCAGCCGATTTTCATGGCTTCCCGAACTTCCAGCATGGTTTCTTCGGCAACGCGGCGGGCTTGTTCCTCGCCACGGAGCAGAATGTCTTTTACCATATCAGGCCGGGAGGCATAGTCTGATCTTTTTGCAAGAATCGGGGCAAGCTCTCCGGAGATGGCTGCCGAACATACTTTTTTGCACTCGACACAGCCAAGAGCCCCTGATTTACAGTCTTGCGCGATCTCTTCGACCTTGTCAGGGCTGGAAAATCTGCAGTGATAGCTGAAAACAGTGCATACTTCAGGGCGTCCGGGATCATTTTTTCTGATCTTCTGCGTGTCGGTAACCGCTTTGCGTACCTTATTGAAGACATCCTCAGGCTGATCGGAGAGAAGAATTGTATTGCCCAGGGATTTGGACATTTTGGTTTTACCGTCGAGCCCGGCAAGACGCGAAAATTTGGTGATTTTCGGTTCAGGTTCCTCAAAAACGTCACCGAGTTCAGGATGTGGATATTGCTTGTTGAAGCGCCGTGCTATCTCTCTTGTGATTTCAACATGCGGAAGCTGGTCTTCCCCGACCGGAACGATGTTTCCCTTGTAGAGAAGAATATCAGCCGCCTGAAGGACAGGGTAGCCGAGATGCCCATAAGAAACAGCTTCCATATTGAGGTCCCTGATCTGGTCTTTGAGCGTGGGATTTCGTTCAAGTCTCGATGCAGTGATGAGCATCGCGTAAATCAGAAAAAGCTCCGTATGCTGTTTAACCTGGGATTGCCGGAAGATCGGGCTTTTATCAGGATCGACGCCGGCGGCCAGCCAGTCCGTAACCATATCGATGGTACAGTCAAAAATATCGGCGGTTTCGAGCGAAGTGGTAAGGCTGTGGTAGTCGGCGATGAGAAAATATGTTTCAAAAACTCTCTTCCCGTCTGCTCCCGACTCGTTTTGTCTGGAGACCCAGTTTTCCAGTGCGCCGGTATAGTGTCCCAGATGCAGCTTGCCCGTAGGACGCATGCCGCTTAAAATTCTTCTTTTGCCCATAGTATTCATGATCGGAGCGTGTTCCTGCGCACGGTTGCTTTCCGTGTGCTCAGGGTACTCTTCTGTTCAGTGCACTGGAAGTTATAACAGTTGACATAAAGATAAAAGCTGTTTGTGACGATCATGGGGGGTAGTGTGTTTTTTATTTGTGAGGAATAATTTTTTCGTGGTATATTCAATCCCTTCGACATAGAGAACGATATTGAGAGCAAGTCCTATACAACATTTGGTTACCCAACCATGTCAGGTCCGGAAGGAAGCAGCATCCGGTAATTTAAATGTGTGATATAGTCAGCTTGCTCTCTTTTTTTGTCCCCTGAACCCATCGCTTTGCATTCGGCAGTGCCGGAAAAACTTTTTATTATTTTCCACCATTAGAGTTTCCCGGAGCTCGGGTATTCTGCAGAGGAGGTGTTGCCAAACCCGGGGATTGACGGCGGCTGATCGTGAGGCGGTCAAACAGTATTATGTGTTAAAAACAGAAAAGGGGAAGAGCATGCATACAGGAATAAGGAAGGAAGACCTGCTGAAAGAGCCGATCAGGCATATCGATATCAAATCGCTGGATGTCGTCCCGTTTGTTGACCAGATGGGAGAGACAGCTTTTCAGGCAAGAAATCTGGCAAGAGCAGCTTCAATTCTTGACAGGATGCAGCGGGACCGGGAGTGTGCGGTTATCATGACACTGGCGGGCTCGCTCATAAGCGCCGGTCTCAAGCAGGTGATCATCGATATGATCGAGCACAACATGATTGATGTCATAGTTTCTACCGGGGCCAATATCGTTGACCAGGATTTCTTCGAGGCGCTTGGTTTCAAGCACTACAAAGGTGACCCTTTTGCCGATGATGCCGTGCTCAGGGATCTGCACATCGATCGCATCTACGATACCTATATCGATGAGGATGATCTCCGAGTCTGTGACGACACCATGGCTCTCATCGCCGGTTCCATGAAGCCGGGCGCATACTCTTCCAGAGAGTTTATCATGGAGATGGGCAGGTATATCGAGGAAAAGAACCTTGACAGGAATTCCATTGTCTACAAAGCCTTCGAGAAAGGTGTGCCGATTTTTGTTCCTGCTTTTTCAGACTGCTCGGCAGGGTTCGGTCTTGTTCATCATCAGTGGAACAATCCGGACCGCCAGATTGCTATTGATTCTGTCAAGGATTTCCGTGAGTTAACCAGGATCAAGATAAGCAACGACAGTACCGGTCTTTTTATGCTGGGAGGCGGCGTGCCGAAAAATTTCACGCAGGATATTGTGGTGGCTGCGGAAGTGCTTGGTTACGAAGATGTGTCGATGCACACCTATGCGGTTCAGGTGACCGTTGCCGACGAGCGTGACGGCGGGCTTTCGGGTTCAACCCTGAAAGAGGCCAGTTCATGGGGCAAGGTCGATACTGTATTCGAGCAGATGGTTTTTGCCGAGGCAACCATTGCATTACCTCTGCTGGCAGGTTATGCGTATCACAAGAAAGGCTGGAAATCTCGTCAGAGCAAAAACTTCAATGCCATGCTTGCAGACGAGCCGGTGCGTGTTTGAGAATGTAGCCAGCAGGCAAGGGTGAACCTGTAAGCTGTAGTGTAGGAGTAACCCTGTATGTTTGCCGGTGTAAACAGGAGGAGTTCAGGGAGGACGGAATTGAACAAGTGCAGTGAAGTATGATGGGGACTGAAAAATATTAAAGGAGCAGAATATGAAATTTTTTATCGATACGGCTGATCTGGATGAGATAAGGGCGGCCAACGATCTGGGAGTGCTTGACGGTGTGACAACCAATCCCTCTCTTGTAGCTAAAATTGTCAAGGACCCGGATAATTTTACCTACAGGGATTTCAAGGAACATATCGCAAAGATCTGTGAGATCGTTGATGGACCGGTCAGCGCCGAAGTGACAACGCTTACTTCGGAGGAAATGGTTGCCCAGGGGGAAGAACTCGCGGAGATAGATGAAAATGTTGTGGTAAAGTGTCCCCTTACGCTTGAAGGGCTGAAGGCGATGCGCCATCTGTCCGGCAATGGTATCAGGATCAATGCAACACTGGTGTTTTCGCCAACACAGGCTCTGCTTGCCGCCAAGGCAGGGGCATCTTTTGTAAGCCCCTTTGTCGGGCGCCTTGACGATATCAGCACGGAGGGGATGGCTCTTGTAGAGCAGATTGTAGGAATTTACGAGAACTACAGGTTCTCTACAGAAGTACTTGTCGCAAGTATCCGCCATCCGCAGCATGTTGTCGAGGCTGCCATGATCGGTGCAGATGTCGCAACCATACCTTTCAAGGTCATCGGGCAACTCCTGAAACATCCTTTGACAGATTCAGGTCTCAGACGGTTCATGGATGATGCAGCTGTGATGAAGGAGAGCTGAAGCGGAAAAGATGTTTCTCAAGGTTTACCGAGCCGTCGGGTCTGAACGTCACGCCTTCCGTTTCAAGCATCCGGCGCATAGTGTCGGGAGTGAAAAAGTGCCCTTTTCCCGTTAGTTCCCCGTTTCGGTTGACTACACGGTGTGCGGGAACCTTTTCCATGTCGGCCTTGTTCAGCGCCCATCCCACCATTCTCGCTGCTGAACGAACGCTTAACTGTTCTGCGATAGTACCGTATGTGGAGACTTTTCCAGCAGGAATGAGGCGGACAAGTTCGTATACCTTTTCGTAAAATGTCCTGTTGTCAGTCATGGCGAGGAGCAAGATGGTAACCGTGGCTCGATACTCATGACCCTGCATCGGCAGTTACGGAAACAACCTCGATCGATACCCTGACGGTGCCTTTTTGGTAAAAACCGAGTTTTTTTGCGGCACCGGCGCTCAGATCAATGACTCTGTTATGTGCGAACGGTCCGCGATCATTGACCCGCACGACTATTGATTTTTTTGTTTCAAGGTTGGTGACGCGAACGTGAATGGGCAGCGGAAGGTATTTGTGCGCGGCGCTCAACTTGTCGGGATCAAACTTTTCACCGTTGGCGGTTATATGTCCGCCGGCTTTTCTCCTTGTTTCTTCCCCATACCATGAAGCCATGCCGGTTTCTTTATAATCACCGGCTTCCTCGATGCTCATCGGGACATAGGTTTTTCCGTGGACAACGTAGGGTGAATTTTTTACGCGCCCCTGCCTGATGGCTTCTTCCGGAGACAGACCGTCAATCGATTCGATCTCATCATGAGTGAATGGCGACGTGACAACATTGACGGCGAACTCGCCTACCGAGTAAACCGCTTTTGCCGTGGTTTTCACCACTGAGCATGAACTCAGCAGAATGACAACCGCTATGCATATGGGGAGTGTTCTCACGGTGTAAGCTGCTCGTTAAACAACGTTTGTTGTGACTGCTCTATCTGTTAAAAATAGCTAAAAGGGATGATATTTACCATTTTCACAAGAGGGGTGGCAATCCCGAGAGATTTGAAGTGAAGCGCTAAGTGGGTTTTTTTCAGGTATTGGCGTATTTTGATCCATAACCGGGCTGTGTCATCGTGCAATAAGCAGGGAGGAGTTGTTAATGAAGAAGGATGCATTCGGAGTGCTGATTATTCATGGTTTTACCGCTACCCTCGACAGTGTCAACTCGCTCATAGAACCTCTTGAGAAGTTACATTTTCATGTCAGTGTTCCGGTTCTCAAAGGCCACTGCGAGCCGTCCCCGGAAATGCTGCGGGGGGTGACCTGGCGAGACTGGATGAAAGATGCGGAGGCGGCTTTTCACGAACTGGCTGAAAAAGTTGACAAGGTTTTTGCCGTCGGGCATAGCATGGGAGCGCTTATTGCGCTCAATCTGGCGGCAAAATATCAGGGTGATCAACTCGATTCCGTTGTTCTGGCCGCGCCTGCTTTTCGTCTGGTATCCATGCTCGGCCCGGGAAGACCTCTTCACTTTCTGGCCCCCATGCTGCAGACCTTCATTAAAAGCTGGGACCTCAGTGTCGCTTTCAGCGATCGTGATGAGAAGAATCGCTCGGTACACTATTTATGGGCGCCGACCGACGCGATCATGTCGTTTTTTGAGCTGATATCCTTTACCGAATCACGGTTGCACGACATCCGGTGCCCGATGCTTATCATGCACAATCGTAATGATCGGACGGTTACGCTGAACAGTATGGATATTGTTGTCAGCGGCGTGGCGACACAGCCTTCGGATAAGGATATTGTCTGGCTTGAACATTCGGAGCACCAGATGTTCTGTGATTGCGAAAAGGAGGTTGCTGTAAAAACCATCGTTGATTACATCAACTCCCGGATCAGCCGGCAGGGGCATTCGCTACAGATATCGTGAGCTGTTCTTCCCGTAACAGAACCTTTCAAATGATGCTATAACCAGGGAATAAAAAGACGATGATAGGATATTCTGCCCCGAATGGCTTATTTGGCAGTGAAATAGTTGCTATTTTCTGCAATGCGTTCTGTAAAAACAGCAGAAGCGCCGTTATTTTTCATTACCTGAATCAAGCGATTGTCGTGGTGTCCCGACAGGTCGGGAAAGTACAGGAAGCGTTCGGTTCAGATATTAACACTATGATCGCTGGAGGATTTTATGGCTGACTTATCGACAACATATATGGGGCTCAAGCTGAAAAATCCGCTTATTGCGGGGAGTTCCGGCATGACGGGATCAGTTGAAGACGTTAAAAAAGCTGTAGATGCAGGCGCTGGCGCGGTTGTGTTGAAATCGCTTTTCGAGGAACAGATACGTAATGAATCAGGTTCTGCAATCGACAGCAATGAGCAACTGTATTACTACGCGCAGGCTGAGGATTATATTCGCAGCTATACCCGCGGCAACGATCTCAGGGAATATCTCGATCTTGTAAGCGGGAGCAAGGACGCCGTAAGTGTTCCCGTTATTGCGAGCATCAACTGCGTTTCCTCCTCGGAGTGGACAGAATTTGCGTCCCAGGTACAACGGGCAGGTGCCGATGGGCTTGAACTGAACATGTTCATGCTTCCCTCGGATCCACGCAAGGACAGCAGTCAGAATGAGAGGATATACCTTGACATACTCGAAAAAGTTACAAAACTGGTCAGTATTCCTGTTGCGGCCAAAGTAAGCTATTATTTTTCAGGGCTTGCCAATATGGCCGGAAAGATAGCGACAACCGGTGTCAGCGGACTGGTGATGTTCAACAGGTTTTTTTCTCCCGATATTGACATAGAAACATTCAAGGTGAAAAACTCACATGTTTTCAGTGCCCCGGAAGAGCTTGCGATTTCCCTGCGCTGGGTGGCAATGCTCTCTTCCAGGGTTCCCTGCGATGTCGCCGCCTCGACCGGGATTCATGATGGGAAGGCCCTGATAAAGCAGCTTCTTGCGGGGGCAAAGGCCGGGCAGGTTGCATCGGTGCTTTACCGGAAAGGCTATGGCGCAATCGGAGAGATGCTAAGCGAACTGGACGCATACATGAGGCGCCACAATTTTTCATGTCTCGACAAGATGATCGGAAAAATGAGTGTTGACAAAACAGACAACCCGGCGGCCTATGAACGGGTGCAGTTCATGAAATACTTCAGCGGCATATCGTGAATCAGCAATAACAATCATCAAAGCCCGACCTGTATGGCACACTCGGATCCTAACTGTCTTTTCTGCAAAATCGTGAACGGGGACATTCCTGCCGATATTGTTTACCGCAACGAACATGTGCTGGCTTTCAGGGATATCAACCCTGCCGCTCCGCAGCATCTGCTGATTATTCCGCTGAAGCATATTGCTTCCCTGAACGGCCTTTCGGGGGACGAGGATACCCTGATTGCCGGGCAGATCATGCAGGCGGCAAAGGTTGTCGCAAAAGATGCCGGTATTGATGAGTCAGGGTACCGTCTTGTGTTCAATACCGGCCCGGATTCGCTGCAAAGCGTTTTTCATATACACGGACACCTTATGGGAGGCAAGACGATGGGTTGGCCTCCGTTTCCCGGTGCATCGGTCGAGCACGGGTAAATCAGTTGGCAGTTATCAGCAGGCAGTTGGCAAAATGTGAGTTTTGACCTTGAGGTAATCCCATGAATACATACAAAGACCCTTTAGGTGTTGTCAGGAAGCTGCAGCTTTCCGATGGGGAGGTGAGTTACTACTCTCTTGCCGCGCTTGAATCGGCAGGACTGGGTGCTGTTGCAAGACTGCCGAAAACCATCAAGATTCTGCTTGAAGCTGTTGTGCGCAACGTCGATGATTATTCTGTTCGCAGGGAAGATGTTGCTGCCGTTGCCGGATGGACGCCGGAAAACGCGGCACCGTTGGAGATTCCTTTCAAGCCGGCAAGGGTTGTTCTGCAGGATTTTACCGGTGTCCCTTCTGTTGTCGATCTTGCCGCCCTGAGAGAGGCGTGCAGATCGCTTGGTGGCGATCCGTCGGCAATTAACCCGCTTGTCCCCTGTGATCTGGTAATCGACCATTCGGTGCAGGTGGATTATTACGGTTGCTCCGATGCCCTTGAGAAAAACCTCGACAGGGAGTTTGAGCGGAACAGCGAGCGGTACGAGTTTTTGAAATGGGGCCAGCGGGCTTTTGATAATTTCCATGTCGTTCCTCCCGGCACAGGGATTGTTCACCAGATCAATCTTGAACACTTCGCAACCGTCGTGCGCCGCAGCGACGGTCTGGTGTTTCCCGATACCCTCGTCGGGACGGACAGCCATACAACCATGATCAACGGCCTCGGCGTTCTCGGCTGGGGTGTGGGAGGCATTGAAGCCGAAGCGGTCATGCTTGGTCAGCCGATCTATATGCTGCTGCCCGGAGTTGTCGGGTTCAGGCTGACAGGAGACCTGGGCAATCACGTTAATGCAACCGATCTGGTACTCACTGTTACCGAGATGCTTCGCAACGAGGGGGTTGTCGGCAGGTTCGTTGAGTTTTTTGGTCCCGGTTTGAAAAGTCTGTCACTTCCCGACCGTGCAACCGTCTCGAACATGTCGCCCGAGTACGGGGCAACCGTGGGGTATTTCCCTGTTGATTCCGTGACGCTGGAGTATCTGTCGGCTACCAAGAGAGAGGCGCATTGCGAACTTGTCGAACGTTACTGCAGGGAGCAGGGGCTGTGGCATGATGAAGAGCATGAGCCCCTGTTCGGAAGGGTTATAGAGCTTGATCTCGGTACAGTCCGGACCTCTCTTGCCGGGCCGAAGCGCCCGCAGGACCGTATAGAGCTGGGGTCGATGCCGTCTCAGTGGAAAAGAGATCTGTATACGGTGTATGGCAAGCTGGTTGTCAACGGAGGCAGCAACATGTCGGCGGAAGGTGGTGTGCCGCAACAGGAAAAGCCTGACCCCGGACGGCACGGGATAGAGGTTTCAATGAACGGAGAACATTTTACCTTGCAGCACGGGGCGGTTGTCATTGCGGCAATTACATCGTGTACCAATACCAGCAATCCTTCCGTGCTGGTTGCGGCAGCTCTGCTTGCAAGGGCGGCACGTAAGAGAGGGCTGAAGGTAAAGCCTTGGGTGAAAACGTCTTTCGCTCCCGGTTCCAGGGTCGTGATTGACTATCTGAAGGCGGCAGGGCTCATGGAGGATCTCGAGGCGCTTGGGTTTGCAAACGTCGGTTTCGGTTGTACAACCTGTATAGGGAACTCCGGTCCCTTGCCCGGTCCGGTTGCCGAAGCCGTGAAAAAGGGAGACCTTGTTGTTGCCGGTGTGCTCTCCGGTAACCGTAATTTCGAGGGGAGGATCAATCCGCTTGTCAGGGCGAACTATCTTGGAAGCCCGCTGCTCGTTGTGGCATATGCACTGGCGGGTATGGTGGCTGTTGATTTTGAGCGTGAACCGCTCGGATATGATTCGACGGGCACTGCTGTTTATCTCCGTGATCTCTGGCCCGGAGATGGTGAAGTAGACGATCTGGTCAACACCATCGTCAGTCCCGAATACTTCAGCGAACGTTATGCAGAAGTACACCGGGGGCCGGAGCAGTGGCGCGCCATTCGGACTGCGGATCGTGAGCTGTATGAGTGGAATCCTTCATCCAGCTATATAAAAGAGCCTCCTTTTTTCAGAGGGATCAGTCCTCAACCGGCACCGGTGGAGCCGATCCTCGGAGCCCGCTGCCTCGGGTTGTTCGGCGACAGCGTCACCACGGATCACATCAGCCCTGCGGGGGCTATTCAGCCCGAACAGCCTGCGGGGAAGTACCTGCTGGAAAACGGAGTTGCTGTGAAGGATTTCAACAGCTTCGGTTCCAGGCGGGGGAACCATGAGGTGATGATGCGCGGGACATTCGACAACATACGTGTCAGAAACCGTCTGGCGCCCGGAACAGAGGGAGGTTTTACAACCTGTTTTACCGCTTCAGGTGAAGAGCAACAGGTTATGACAATTTTCGACGCTTCCCTGAAGTACCGTGAGGCGGGAACGCCTCTGATTGTGATTGCAGGAAAGGATTACGGCATGGGCAGCAGCCGTGACTGGGCTGCAAAAGGAACATGGATGCTCGGGGTGCGTGCGGTTATCGCCGAAAGTTTCGAAAGAATTCACCGTTCCAACCTCGTTGGTATGGGTGTGCTGCCCCTGCAGTTTCTCCCTGGCGAATCGGCGCAAACACACGGTATAACCGGCAGAGAGGTGTTTGACGTTCCTCTGGACGATGCCCTTGTCCCCGGACAAAGCATTCCTGTAAGCGTAAAAGATCCGAAGAGCGGACACCGTACAGGTTTTTCTGTTATCTGCAGGATAGATTCCCCTGTCGAGGTTGAGTATTACCGCAACGGCGGTATTCTTCACACCGTGTTGAGAAAGGTTGCCGGCGGTTGAGAGGCGCAGGAAAATTTTTTATATTCCTGTCTTGTTATTGATACCTGATCCAAATAAGTTTTTTTGAGGCAAAGTTTGAGGTGCCATAAGTATGTTGTTGTCTGAATTGAAGGTTGGAGATAAAGCGGAAGTGACCGGGCTCCTTGTCGAAAGCGCGGTGCGGAGGAGGATTCTTGATATGGGCCTGGTAAAGGGGACCCGTTTTAAAGTATTGCGCGTTGCCCCGCTCGGAGACCCGATTGAGATTCTTTTCAAGGGGGTCTACCTCACGTTGAGGAAAAATGAAGCAGCGGGAGTGCTGGTACAGAAGACCGGCGAGGTTGGAGACGGTATTCCTATGGGGAGCCGGAGCCACAGACGGAGGCTCGGGAGTTAACCCATGGCAGCTGTAAAGGAAGTAAAAGTTGCTCTCGCAGGTAATCCGAACTGCGGCAAATCCTCATTGTTCAATGTGCTGACCGGATCGCATCAGAAGGTCGGGAACTTTTCCGGTGTAACGATTGAAAAATATGAGGGATATGTTGATTACAGGAATTACAGGATACGGTTCGTTGATCTTCCCGGCACTTACTCTCTCACGGCCTACTCGCCTGAGGAACTTGTTACAAGAAACTACCTGATTGAAGAATCCCCGGATATCGTTGTCAATGTCCTTGAAGGGCCGAATCTTGAAAGGAACCTGCTGCTCACAACCCAGTTGATGGAGATGGAGGTTGACCTTGTTGTTGCGCTCAACATGTACGATGAGGTCGAGGCTCAGGGGATAGAGATAGAAGTCAAGCAACTGCAACAGTTGCTCGGCTGCCATATCGTGCCCACATCGGCAAAGAAAAAACAGGGGATAGAGTCTCTTCTCGACCATGTCATCCGTGTGTATGAAGGGGACATCGAGGTAAAGAAAAACAAACTTGCCTTCAGGCCCGAGGTTGACAGGGCTATCGAAGAGATTGCCGAACTTCTCTCCCATGAACCCGAGCTGGGCAAGTACAATCTTCGCTGGCTGGCGACAAAACTGATCGAGAACGACAAAGAAGTTTACAGCGTTGTCAGGCAGTATCCTGTATGGGTAAAGACCGAGTTGATTCTTCAGCATGCCATGCAGGAAACGGAAGCGGTCTACAAAACTGATCCGGAAATCATCATTACCGAAGACAGGTATGCTTTCATCCGGGGTGCCATGCAGGAATGCGTGAAACTGGCGCGAGACAAAAAGCTGTCCCTTACCGACTATATCGACCTTGTTGTACTGAACCGGGCACTCGGTCTTCCGATTTTTCTGTTCGTTGTCTGGGTGATCTTTCATATGACATTTACCCTCGGTACCCCGATGATGGAGGGGCTTGACTATCTGTTCGGTGTACTTGCCGCCACTGTTTCCCCCCTTCTGCCGAATGAAACTTTGCGTTCGGTTCTTGTTGACGGTCTCATTGCCGGAGTCGGCGGTGTGCTCATCTTTCTGCCGAATATTGTTTTGCTTTTTATCGGTCTCTCTTTTCTTGAAGCTTCAGGGTATATGGCCCGTGCTGCGTTTGTCGTTGACAAGGTTATGCACCGTTTCGGTTTGCACGGCAAATCATTTATTCCAATGATCACGGGGTTCGGCTGTTCGATTCCTGCAATCATGGCGACAAGAACGCTCAAGAGCCGCTCCGACCGTCTCGCGACAATCATGATTATTCCCTTCATGAGCTGCGGCGCCAAACTTCCGGTGTATGTTCTGCTTGCCGGTGCATTTTTCGAACCTGCAGCGGCTGCCAATGTTATGTTCGGTATCTATATGCTCGGTATACTTGTCGGTTTGTTTTCAGCGCTGGTCATGAAAAAAACCGTTCTTAAAAGCGAGTCGGAGCCCTTTGTCATGGAGTTGCCGCCCTACCGCTGGCCTACCCTGCGCTCGGTGCTTTTGCAGGCAAAGATCAAGGCGATGATGTATATCAGAAAAGCCGGGACAATTATCCTGCTTGCTGTGCTTCTGATCTGGACATTCAGCAACTATCCGAAAAATCCGGAGCTTGATGCTGCACTTGACCGGGAAATAGCGTCCATTGAACAAACGGTCACTGACCGGACGGAAAAAGAGGCTGCGATTATCGAGGCTGAAAACAGGACGAGTGCAAGTCAGCTCGAATATTCCCTGGCGGGCAGGGCCGGGAAACTCCTTGAGCCGGTTATACGGCCTCTTGGGTTTGACTGGAGAATAGGCATTGCTCTGGTAACAGGGCTTGCGGCAAAAGAGATCGTGGTTTCGACGATGGGGACAATTTACTCGCTCGGCGAGACTGATGAGACATCATCAGAGCTGAAAACCATTCTCAAGAGCGATCCTGCTTTCGATCAGGCAACCGCTCTGAGCCTTATGGTGTTTGTGCTGCTCTACATTCCCTGTGTCGCAGCTGTCGGTGTCATGAGAAAAGAGATCGGGGAATGGAAATCCGTTGCTTTCTATGGGACCTATGCGCTCGTGGCGGCATGGATCTTTTCATTCATTACCTATCGTCTGGCTCACCTGCTGCTGTAGATGCGCCTCTATTAATTTGTTGCGCAACCTGATTGCTTCGTTAGGCAGTGCTCGAAATCCTCATGTATTAGTTATACACTCCGGTTTCTGCGCTCCGTCCGCCTCGTACTCATGTTGCTCACGACAATTAATAGAGGTGCCATGAGGATTTTATGAGCAAATTGCCAACTGTCTCACTGCTGACTGCCAACTGCCGACTCTTTCTTCTCCTGTTCTTCTCCGTCGTCAACCTCGACCAGTCCGTTTTCTTCGGCAAAAGCAATGAGGTCATCAATGCCGAGCTGCATATTGACCGGTGATCCGTCAACCATGCGCAGGGTCACGGCCGGATGTTTTGCCTGATGTTCTTCCATTGCCTCCTGCCAGTGGTGATGTATGGCAGGGTCAAGCTGCCCCCACGCCTGTCTTCCCCTGCATTTCGGGAACTTCGAACAGCCGAGCCAGAGGCCTCTCTTTCCGGTTCTCAGATAGAGCGGCGCCCCGCATTTCGGACAGGGAAGGTCGGTTTCGAGCGGCGGGGTTTTGGGCGGCTCGATTTTTCGCTGTTTATCGAGTTTCAGGAGCGTGTTGCATTCCGGATAGTTCGTGCAGGCAAGGAACGGACCAAACCTCCCGTTTCGCAAAACCATTCTTCCATTCTTGCAGCCGGGACATTTGATACCTGTTTCCGTGGGACGGGTCCGGGATGATGAAAGCGGTTTGATGTTTCTGCATGAAGGATAGCGGGAGCATCCGAGAAACTTGCCGCTGGCAGTCCATTTTACCACCATCTTGCCTTTACCGCATTTGCTGCAGGTTTCGGCATCGCTGTTCTGGGGCAGAAGCGGGTCGTTTTTACGGACGCTCAATGCTGCTTCAAGGGGTTTGTAAAAGCTGTCGAGCACCTCTTCATAATCATCTTCTCCGGCTGCCACCTTGTCAAGCTCGTTTTCCATATAAGCTGTGAACTTGACATTGAAAATGTCGGGAAAGTTTGCCACAAGGATCACAGAAACATCCCTGCCCAGGTCCGTCGGAATGATTTTTTTCTTCTGCAGCTCGACATAGCGCCGGTCCTGGAGGGTCGAAAAAATGCCCGCATAGGTAGACGGCCTACCGATCCCGTAATTGTCAAGCTCCTTCACAAGGCTGGCTTCAGAATAACGGGCAGGAGGACGGGTGAAACTTTGTTTTTTGTCAAGATTTGCCAGATCCAGCTTTTCATGCACCGACAGCTTCGAAGGGAGCTTGACCATCTGCTCTTTCTCTTCGTCGTCACGAGTGGATTTCCTGGCCTCGTAATCGAGTTCTTTCTGTTCATTGTACACGCTCAGGAATCCGGGGAAAAGTACCTGGCTGCCGTTGGCACGAAAGATAAACTGTTGCTCGTGGTCTGCAACATCAAGGCGGGTCTGCTCTATCTTTGCCGGAGCCATCCGTGAAGCGAGGAACCTTTTCCAGATCAAATCATAGAGTTTGTACTGGTCGGCTGAAAGAAACGCTTTCATGGCATCAGGGGTACGGGAAACCGACGTTGGCCGGATCGCTTCGTGCGCGTCCTGCATTTTTTTGCCTTTTTTGACCGGCTGTCCGCCGCCCGTATAAGCTGTTCCGTAATGCTGTGTGATAAACTGTTCTGCCTGTTCCACCGCTTCTGCACTGACCCTTGTAGAATCGGTTCTCATATAGGTTATCAGACCGGTTGCGCCTTCAGAGCCCAGTTCAATACCTTCATAAAGCTGCTGGGCGGCACGCATGGTTTTCTTTGAACCGAACCCTAACTGGTTCGATGCTGCCTGTTGCAGGAGCGAGGTTGTAAAAGGCAAAGGCGGTTTGCGCTGCTGAACCTTCGGGGAAATTTCCGTGACGCCATAGATCCTTGAAAGGATAGCAGACGCTGTTTTTTCAGCATCCGCCTGATTGGTGATTTCAGCTTTTTTGCCGTCAATTCTGATCAGTTTTGCCGAAAACGTTTCTCCCGAAGCAGTGGTGAAGTCGGCAATAATGGTCCAATACTCTTTCGGCTGAAACTTTTCAATCTCCGCCTCACGCTCGCAGATAAGTCTCAGCGCAACAGATTGTACCCTGCCGGCGGACAAACCTCTTAAAACCACATTCCAGAGGAACGGGCTTATCTTGTAGCCCACAATTTTATCCAGTCCCTGCCGGGTCTGCTGGGAACGAACCAGCCGGTAATCGATCTGGTGGGGCTGATCGATTGCCTCCAGAATCGCTTTTCTGGTGATCTCGTTGAACAATACGCGATGGACAGGTTTACGTGTGGCATCAACCTCGTTGGCGATGTGCCAGGCGATAGCCTCCCCCTCGCGGTCGGGGTCTGTGGCTATGAGAATATCGTTTGCTTCTCCAGCCAGCTTTTTCAGTTGCCGGACAACTTTTTCCTTGCCGGCTATAACTTCATAGCGGGGTTCGTAATGGTTGTCGAAATCCAGGCCGATCTCCTTTTTCGGAAGATCCTTGATATGGCCGACAGAAGCGAACACCATGTAATCTTTTCCAAGATATTTGTTGATGGTTTTCGCTTTTGAAGGGGATTCGACAACAATAAGCGTTTTGTCCTTTGCCGACGAAGCTGCTGAGGAAGAGGCCATTGAAAAGCGTTACGGGTGATAAAAAGGTTTCGTTGAACTTTGGAAAAGATAGGGGTTGCGTGCCAAAAAACAAATTTTACCTCGGTTCAGTGCCTGAAATGCAAAAACAGGCTGTGTATCTGTTGAACTCGTTACATCGGGCGGAAAGGAGAGAGAAAAGACGGGTCGACAGGTGGTTCTTCAGGGCAGGTTGTCCGAGGTGTGCTTGAATTTTTTTAGTATAATTTCATTATCCCGATAATCTCCTTCAATGAATAAAATGCTGTTTCCGTGAGTGAGTATTCCTGTCGTCTCAGATACCATGTGTTACTTGTTTTGCTGCTGACTATTGTCATGCCCGGCACACTTTCCGCTGCTTCACTTGACAATGCCAGAAAGACCAGGCTCTCGATTTATGTTGTTAAAGGTTTCAAGCTGGATTACAAGCAGAAAGTCAGTGCGGTAAAGACGGGGGGGACCGTGTACGTTGATCTCGAGTCAGTGTCGAGAGCCATGCGCCTCCTGAACAAAAGGAATGGCAGTTTACTGAGAATAGCATATGAAGAAGGTGGCAAAACAAGCGTTTGCCGACTCAGGGCGGGTAATAACTTCGTAAGCTTCATGCACGAAAAGTCCGATACGGGCAAGCGTGTCGTTCAACTGCGTTCAGCTCCGGTGCTCCGGAAGGGAAGACTCTGGTTGCCTGCCGGGGATGCGGCGCGTCTTTTTTCTCTCTGGATGGATCGTGAGGTCGTCTATGACAGATCGAAACGAAAAATCGAAGCGTTTTTATGGAGCTCGCGGCCAGGTTCCGGAAGGAGAACGATAGGTCTTGTTGATGAGCGCAAAAGCTACAAAAGCGATCGCACGGTCCCGACGCAGAAGAGCGGGACAGTCATAACAGGACTTGATCTCAAGGAACTGGCAAACGGTGTTATTATACGCGTCAATGCTACCGGTAAAAAGACGCCGGTATCCTTTATCAAGCCTGATAAACAGGGGACGGCTTCATTGACATTGCAGAATGCAAGGGGGAATCCCGCCGATATTTCCAGAACGTTCGGCAAGGGTTTGGTCAAACAGGTGCGAGCCATATCGCTTGGAAACGGTGCCATGCAGATCAGCATTGCGCTGAATACCCGGTATTACCGGGTAAAGTCCAGCGAGTGTAAATGGGATTCCAAACGGAACTGCTATGTTGTCTCAATTATGAGCGATGTCGACGTTCAAAAGGTTTACCGCAGGGAAAAACAAAGGAGAATCACGCAGGCGCTCGCAGAGGATCTTCAGAAATGGAAGTTTGACACCATCGTCCTCGATGCAGGGCATGGCGGCAAAGACCCCGGTGCCATAGGGCCGTCGGGAACACGGGAGAAAGATATCGTTCTGAAAATTGTCCGGGATCTTGGTTCGATTATCAGAAGGGAGTGGCCCAGTGTAAAGGTTGTCTATACAAGAGTCGATGACCGTTTTATTCCGCTGAAACAACGGGGGAAGATCGCCAATCGCAACAAAGGGAAACTTTTCGTGAGTGTTCACTGTAATGCGGCAAAAAACAGGTCGGCAAGGGGCGCAGAGGTTTACATTCTCGGGCCCCACAAAAACGATGCGGCACTTCGGGTTGCCATGCTTGAAAACGCGGCGATCAAGCAGGAGGAGAACTACAAGGAAAAGTACAAAGGGTTCAGTGATGAGCACACGATTATGAGCAGCCTTGCTCAGAACGCCTTTACACTTCAGTCCAAAGAAGCGGCAAGGCATGTACTCGAAGGGATGGAGAAAAAAACAAAGATCAACGGCAGGGGGGTTCGCCAGGCGGGTTTCATGGTGCTCTGGACTCCTTCAATGCCGAGCCTGCTTGTCGAGGCAGGATACCTGTCCAACCGTGAAGAAGAGAAAATGCTCAGGCGCAGGCAGGTACAGATCAGGATTGCACAAGGCATTTTCAACGGGCTGAAACAATATCGCGCGAGCTATGAAAAACAGCGTATTGTTTCAGGCTCCAGGGTTCGTTCGGAAGGGTAAGGGTGAATCGGTTGGCCCGGCAAACCGCGAAGAAAAATAATAATATTCAGGAACAGGGAACGCTGGAATGCAGGAAAAATGTGGATAATACTACTTGTTGCAGGAACGCTGATTGCTGTGGCGCTTTTCATCCAGAGCCCGCATAACATCTCGAATCTTGCATCCCATCCGAACCCGGTGCAGGGTTATGATGAGGCTGTGGGGCATGCGGGCAAGCTTCGGGAGAACGGCCAGCAGAACATGAATCCGCTTTGCCGGTTGCAACTGATGACCCATGGCAGAAAGACCGGCCGTGCCGTTATTCTGGTTCATGGGTATACGACCTGTCCGCAGCAGTTTCACGAGCTGGGAGAACGTTTGCATGAGTATGGTTGTAACGTTCTTATTGCCCCTCTTCCGCATCATGGTCTGGCTGACCGAATGACAGAGGAGCATTCCCTGCTCAAGGCTGAGGAGCTCGCGGCTTATGCTGATACGGTTGTGGATATTGCTCAGGGATTGGGAGAGGAGGTCATCATGATGGGGATTTCCGCCGGAGGAGTCACCACCGCCTGGGCGGCGCAGCAGCGGGACGATATCGATCTTGCGGTCATCATTTCACCGGCATTCGGGTTTAAACAGATTCCCACCTTTTTGACGGCTGCTGTCATGAATATCTTTACAGTTCTGCCGGACAAGTTTACCTGGTGGAACCCGGATCTTCAGGCCGATGCCCCTCCGTCATACGCTTATCCCCGCTACTCCCGTCGTGCACTGGCCCAGATTCTCCGGCTCGGATTTGCCGTGCAGCAGGATATACAGCGTAAGCCAGCAGGGGCAAAAAAGATCGTGGTGGTGTTCAACCCGAACGACAACGAGATCAACAATGAGCTGACGCAGGACATCGTGAAACGCTGGCAGTCACACAAAGCCAACATCACTACGTACGGGTTTGACGCCTCCCTGAAACTCGGCCACGACATCATCGACCCCAGCCACCTTGGCCAGAAGGTCGATATTGTTTATCCGAAGCTTGTTGAGCTGATCAATCGTTAGGGCACCTCCTCCTCTATTAACTTGTTGTGCACCCTGATACTTTTAGCCGCTTAAGCATCCGGATTTCTTGTTTCGCTCGATTTCCAGCGATTTTTATAAATTTCAGGAAGTTCATTAATCAGAGTCACTCAGTAAAAGCTGTTTATTCTGAATTATGGATACCTCAATTTATTGTCATGAGCGGTTCAAGTGCAAGGCGAACGGAATGCACACAGAGATACATGAGGATTTCGAGCACCGCTCAACGAAGCAATTGAACCTGCGGAATAAATAGAGGTATCCTTATGACAAATGGGAGAATGAGTATAAAGGTTGACATTTCAAAAGGTGTTATTGCCAAGTTCTGCCGCCGACATCATATTCGGCGTTTGGCGCTTTTCGGATCAGTTCTGCGGGAGGATTTTACTTCTGACAGTGATATTGACATTCTTGTCGAATTCGAACCCGATCACGTTCCAGGGCTTGCTTTTTATGCCATGCAGCGACAGTTGGCGGAGATTTTTGGCAGAAAGGTGGATATGAACACCGCAAAAGATTTGAGTCCCTATTTCCGGAAAGAAGTTCTGGAAGAGGCGGAGGATCTCTATGTCGCGGCATGATCCATTGGTTCGGGTACATCATATGCTTGACCATGCTCGTGAAGCTGTGGATATGGTTAGAGAACGCTCCCGCCATGATCTTGAGGCAGATAGAATGCTGAATCTTGCGCTTGTCAGGCTGATGGAGGTTATTGGAGAGGCTGCTGCAAGAGTTCCCAAAAATTTTCAAGCCGGTCATGATCAGATTCCTTGGCGTGATATAGCTGATCTGCGCAACAGGTTGATTCATGGCTATGATGCGATCAACTTCGATATTCTCTGGACTATTATTCAGGATGACCTGCCTGTTTTAATTAAGCATCTTGAGGTAATTGTGTCCGAGAAGGCATAGAGAACTATGCAGATACATTTTTCTCTTTTCTGTGGGAACTTAAGCTACTCCACAACGTCCTGGAGATTGTTGGTGGTGATTTGAGCAGTATGATTTTGCAGGAAAATCTGTTAGAAGAGTTTACGTGCTTTTTACATTGAAAATAAATCCTTATATTTTTCGTAGCGACTACTGTTAGTCTACGTTGGCGGTCACCAATGCCTACCTACAAGCCTACGATGACCCTGATCGACGACCGCCATTGCCGACGCTTCCCCCCTCCATAAGTGCGGCAGTATATGCCTTGTTGTTTATATGCTTTTGTATTATTGCGGAGTATGTTGTTTTTATGGCATATGGAGCGTGCTTCAATATTGCTGTATAGGGTGCTGATATAGCATTTGTTAAAGCTTTTCAAAATAGCTCTCTATTCTGCTTGGTGTGGTCAGTATCTAAAATAATATTAAAACATTTTTCGTGATATGATAAAAGATGTGCTACCATATTTCTTATCAGTTATATCTATTCTTATAGCAATATACATAGCTGTTCGGCAGAACAAGCAGATAAAGAAGCAAAATGATGATATTGAACAAACAAAAGATATTTCAGATAAGACAAAAGTTATTTCGGATGAGACAAAAAGCATATCATCTGAAACGTTAAAGATTAATAATGATATAAAACAAATTGCCGAGTCATTGGCTACTGATGAGTATATAAAAGAAAGGGGAGAAAAATTATTGTCTCTGGAGCTAGATAGGAAGAGGAAAGGGCAAAATATTATTGCTTTGCCAGTTAAATATGAAGGTAAGCCATTACCTGTTATTGAGCAAGGTGATTTTTATGCAACTCAAGTATTGACATTGGCATTGGGGTTAGATGATATTGAAATATGTGAAGTTGATAGAGGGGGTTCTAAATATAAAATAGAATATGGTAATATAATATATATTTGTAGTCCACAAACAAACCCGGCATTGAATGAT
>OFHR01000009.1_pt1 | contig 95453 bp, 83 predicted proteins | sample 1522041 | NCBI WGS metagenome assembly OFHR01 (sample SAMN04272335, study PRJEB24112) | coral metagenome | biome: Coral reef; feature: Shallow seawater; material: Coral tissue | host: Coral | place: China: South China Sea | collected 2014
GGTGGAAAAGTTTGCTGTCGAGTTGTCGGGGCAAAAATGAAATTGATATAGATCAATGAAATTGAGCTGTTCAAGCGTTTAATTGTGGATGCTCTGTTTGCGCCCCGCGTTTTCGCGTTATCTCGGGAGGTACTGTGAATCATTCGGTTTCAGGGAGCGTGACAGCAAGGCTCCCGGAATGTACCGGATAATCCGGTAAAAATATATATGATGGCGATAGCGACCTGGAGCTGTAATGCAGAGGCAAGGCAAATGCAATGCTTTCGGGTTGTATCGGAAGCCATGCACAAAAGGAGGTTTTTATGAAGGACACGTTACAGCCAGGTATTGTTTTCAAGCACAAATTCATTGTGCCGAAGACGAAAACGGTTCCGTTCCTGTATCCCGAATCGGAAGAATTCGTTGTGATGCCGGAAGTCTTTGCCACAGGCTATCTGGTTGGTTTTTTAGAATGGGCCTGCATCAAGGCAATCAATCCCCATCTTGACTGGCCGAAAGAGCAAACGGTTGGAACGTATATCGATATCAGTCATGAAGCCGCAACGCCATCCGGCCTTGAGGTTACGGCAAAAGTTGAGCTGATTGGTGTTGATGGACGAAAACTTGTTTTTGCTGTTGAGGCTCATGACGGTGTCGATCTGATTTCAAGGGGTCGCCATGAGCGTTTTGTTATCAACAGGGAAAAGTTCGATGTGAAGGTTGCTGAAAAAAATGCCGGGTAACGGGCCGCTTGCCCGATATGCCGATTGGCATCAATGATCAATTATACAATGGGTGGTTGTGTTGAAGAGAGGTGACGCGGAAGAGATTTTTATACGGTCAGCAAAAGCACTATCTGATATTCCTCAGGAATTGATAGAGTGCCTTTTTAAAAAAAGTGACTTGGTTCATTTTAAAAAGGGTGAGCTGTTTCAAAGGGCGGGAGATTACCCTCGATACGCGGGTTTTAATCTCAATGGTATATTCCGCTTCTACTATATCGATGATGAAGGAAACGATTTGACCAAGGTATTTTCCGATACAGGGAAGTTCATTCTCTCCTATAGTGCTCTGGTGCAACACCGCCCATCGTACTTTTTTATTGAAGCTCTTGTTGATACGGATATGCTCCTGTTTGATTGGGAGCAATGGATGGAGATGGTGGAACAGGATATTAGATGGTATCCATTTGTCTTCAAGTTGGTGGAGAATGCCTATATAATGAAGGAGATGCGCGAAAAATCATTTTTGCTTGATGACGCCACGACAAGATACCTGAATTTCAGAGCGGAATATCCAAATCTTGAGAACAAGGTCAAACAGTATCACATCGCTTCTTTTATCGGAATAACGCCGGAGGCTCTCAGCCGTATAAGAAAAAACCTGAAATTAATATAGATCAATGATGTTGAGCCGCTTGATCGTTTAAATTTGAGTTGAAAATTTAAGACGGGAGAGGGCATATGAGGGCTCAAAAAGAAAGGATCGTTTTAATTACCGGAGGAAGCTCAGGTATTGGTTTTGCAATGGCGAAACAGATGGTTGCGCAACAGGCCACTGTAATTGTCTGCGGCAGGTCACAAGAAAAGCTTGATGGTGTAAAAAGAAAAGTGCCGCAACTGGTAACCATACAATGTGATCTCACCAGACAGGAAGACCGGAACGCATTGTGTGACAAGATCGCCCGGGAGTTTAAAGGCTTGAACATGTTGATCAATAATGCCGGAATAGTTCAACGTTATGATCTTGCCAAACCTGGAGATATAGAAGACAGAATTGTTGCTGAATGGCAGACGAACTTCATGGCGCCGGTTTTGCTGTGCAATCGCTTGATGCCGATCCTCGCAAGGAATAAAGGAACCATAGTCAATGTGACTTCGGCTCTGGTCTATATTCCGTTATCTATTCAGCCAAGTTATTGTGCAACTAAAGCAGCTTTGCATTCGATGACACAAAGCATGCGGGTTGCATTGCCTGGACAAGGGGTCAAGGTCGTCGAGATTTTCTATCCTGCGGTAGATACCCCGTTCCAGAAAGGGCGTGTGCCTGTCACAGCGATTACAGCGGATGAAGCCGCAGCCATTGCATTGAAGGAACTCAACAAAGGAAAAGATGAGATCCACGTAAAAATGGCGGCTTTTTTGTTTCTGCTGAGCCGGCTTATGCCAAAACGAGCACTATACCTGTTCAATAAACTATTTACGGAAAAAGGTGCGGAAAAGAGGAACAGTGGTTAAAATGAGCAGGAACAGGGGATGTTGTTCAATAACAAAAAATTCCCTTATAACCTCAAGAAACTGGCCGGTCAGGTTCCAAGTCTCAGAGAATCCCGACGACTACATCTGGGATCAATACACGATATCAAACATCTTGGCCGTGTCGGGACGGGGGTGATGTTGCCCTGTTCAGATCCTGCAGGTGTACTTGCACACAATATTCCCGCTCTCCCCTGTTATCGAGGCATCAATTTTCGTATCGGGATTCACGAGTTCCCTGAGCAGTTTGGTGAAGGTTCCGAGGTAGAAGTTGCCGACGACAGGCAGGGTCGGGTAGGTTACCTTGACGGTGATTTCAGGTGTTTTGCCGGTGGTGTAGCTGAAGTCGCCGCTCCCGGCGAACGTCCAGGCGTTTTTGCTGATAGCGAAGAGCAGCAACTTGAAGGCAAGGCCGGACGGCAGGGGTTTAAGCAGCGTCTGGAAAAAGCCAGGTATCCGGACTTTCAGCAGGTATGCGGCTGTGCGCTGTCCGGAATCGTTCAGCAGTTCCGCAAGCACACCGGAGTCAAGTTCCTTGTCAAGGGATTTGACAAGGTTGTGAAATTTTTCTTCCTCAACCATTTCGGACGGCAGGTTGCCGATAAGGTGTCCCTGGCCTGCGACGGTCAGGCGTGCGTCAGCCTCTGCTTTACCGTATTTTGCCTCCAGGGCCGCGACGGTTTGGATGATGGAGTTGGGGCCGATTTTTGCAGAAGCTGTCATTCGTGATTGGTTATGGGTTTGACGGTGAATATGGCTGCATTCAAGGTGCCATGGCAGGGAAAACAAGATTGATGTTTTCCGTCTCCCACCCTTTTCTGACGGTTACCGTATCGTTGTTGACGGTAAAGAGATCCGCGGGTTCGAATGGATAGATATTGCCGGCGTTCCATGATGGTTTCGTGCCCGGTTGCATCTCTGATCGAGGGATGAACGCCCTGAGCGTGTACTTTCCGGGAGCCAGTTCATCGATGCTGAAGCCGGCTGGACTGTCGTTACTCCTCTGGACAACCGTTCTGCGGGGCAGCCTGTTCATCGAATCGAGCACTTCGACAATGACTGTTCCGGTTCCTCCCGATACGGTTCCGGTTATGGTGCCGAAATCTTCGGAATCCGCTACGGTAAATGCAGATGTTACAAGTGAATCGGGAGCCCGTTCTCCGTTGAGACCAATAAGGTTTTCCAACTGTATGTCAAGGCGATAAGCGTTGCCGTTGCGGAAGGCAGGGTTTGCCTGCAGAGTGTAGCGCCTGTCATCTATCGGCTGGACCGTGAAGGCGAGAGGCGTGGGGTCCTCTCCGTTAAGGGAGAAGAGCAGTATTGCGCGTTCGAGAGATTCCTGTTCAACCGGTATATTGAAGGAGACGTCAACCGTCCGGCCTCGTTCAGGATAGGTTGGGACAAGGAACGCTTTTACGGTACCGTTTTTCGGCAGAAGCTGCGTTATTGCAATGGTCTCTTTTTCCTGTTTGTCGTTTCCCCTGCATGCAGTTGACGAGGTCTGTCCGCCGTCGCCCGGAGAGTAGGTTATACGGTATCCGGATTTCTTCTCAAGCGAGCCGGTAACGATGCGAAAGGTTCTTGCGCGGGAAGTTGCTTTTACGCTATAGAACCCTTTGACAGGCAACACGGTATTCCGCACTGTGTCGAGAACGGCAACTGAGGAAAGCTTGAAATTTTCAACAGGAAAAGGACGGTCGAAGCTTATTTCAAGAACATTGCCTGCGGGTGAGGTGCAATAGATCAGCTTCGGATGACCTGCTGGCTCAGCAAGTCTGAACAGGTTGTCCGAGGTGCCTGTCCCGACCAGTTCCCGGTACCCTGTCCCGGAGAACTCGCTGCCGGGGTTCAGTTTCTTGTCGCCGTTGCTGTCCTGCAGTGTAATCAGCCGATAGTTTCCTTCGGCAAGATAGTCGAGTGTGAATCTCCCGTCATAGCCTGTTTGTACGCTGTAATCAGGTTTTCGCTCAGAAGGGTTGAAGGAGAGAGAGTCGTCTTTTGGTACGGCATAGGCAAGAACAAGCGCGCGGGGCATAGGTCGAGTATCGTTCGAGAAGACCTGTCCCGCAATGATGCCCCGGTTTATTTCCGGGCCTGTTGAGAATGCGTAGGTATAGCTTTGAAGCAATACGTTGCCCCGGCTGCTTCTCAGTGAGGTGTTGAGAGTGATCGTATAGGTTTTGTTTGTTTCCAGTGGTTTTCGGAACACTATTTCGGCTTCCGTGCCGTTTCCGTTGAGGGTGTAGTCGGTTATCGCCGGAGAAAAAACCAATGCGTTTCTCAGAGACGATGCGGTTACATACCGGTTGAAGCTGAAATGGATTCGTTCGGGAGAGATATTGACGGAAGAGGAGGGCGGGTTCACGGAAAGAATCTCCAGAGGTTCGTTATCCCTCGGGCCTCCTGTCGGTGGGCGATCATGCGCACATGCCGTAAGGAGTAAGCACAGGGCGATGCAGAGCGATAGAGGTTTCATGGAGCGACTCGTTAGCGGGCCCGGCCTGGATTGTAAATCAACGTAAAAAGTCGTAAATTAAAAAGCTAAGAAGTTCTATGAAAATATTTTGAGAAAAAAATAACAGATTGTTTACGATATAGATGTCCAGAAGCACTTGCAAGGTTCTTTATGTGTCAGGTGAAATTTCTCCATTTGTAAGGGTCAGTTCTCTGGCCGATTTCATGGCATCCTTTCCCCAGGCCATGGAAGATGAAGGCTGTGAAGCACGCATAATGATGCCTAAATACGGTGTGATCAATGATCGCAAGTTTCGCCTCCATGATGTCTTGCGGCTTTCAGATATAAAGGTTCCCCTGAAAGACAAGACAGATCTGCTTCACGTTAAGGTTACTGCTCTTCCGTCAAGCAAAATACAGACATATTTCCTTTACAACGAGAGGTATTACAAGCGTAGCGGCCTTTTTACCGATATGTCCCAGGGGGATGATTTCAAGGGCAGCGCCGAGAGGGTTATTTTCTTTAATCTCGGTATTCTTGAAACGTTACAGCGGCTTGGCTGGAGACCCGATATCATTCATTTTCATGACTGGTACGCAAGTCTGGTACCCCTGTTGCTCAAAACCGTATATGCCGACAATGAGTTTTTCAAGGGTATCAGAACAGTTCTGACTGTCCATAACGCGCACTGTCAGGGTGTGTTTCCCCTGAAACCGTTTACGAAACTGCTCCCGGAAAGCATAGTCGAGGGGCTGCATAGCGAGGGTGATACGGTGAATATGCTGTTTACCGGTATCGAGCATGTTGATACTGTTTCAACGACATCGGGCAGGTATGCCGAGCTTATCAGCAGTGACACCGAAGCTGCATACGGGGTAGACAAGGAGCTTGCTTCTCGCGGTAATCATCTTCAGGGAATTACCAACGGGCTCGACGGCAAACAGTGGAATCCATCCGCTGACAAGCTTATCAAGAAGAGGTTTGATATCGACCGGCTTGATGAAAAACGTGAGAACAAGAAGTTTCTGCTCGAAGAACTGAAGATGCCGTTTGATGAGGAAAAACCCCTGATAGGCACTGTGATACATTTTGACCGGTATCAGGGGATCGAACTGCTGCTCGATGCGCTCGAAAAGCTTATGGATCTCGATATTCAGATGGTTATTTCCGGATCGGGAAACAAGGATATCCAGAAGAAACTGCAGTCCCTTGCCAGGGAGTATGAGGGCAAGCTCGGACTCTCTTTTGAGTTCAGCGACGCTTATTTTCACCAGATCATGGCTTCATCCGATATGCTGCTGATGCTTGGAAAATTTGAGTCGTGTGGTATGATGCAGTTTTTCGCGATGCGATACGGAGCTGTGCCGATTGTGTATGCAGGAGGCGGTATTGCTGAAACTATCGACGAGATCGACGCAGAGAGTGACGGCTCGGGTTTTGCATTTCATGACTACAGTCCGGAAGCTCTTGCCGACAAGGTCAGGGAGGCTCTTGCGGTCTATAACGATAAGGAACGCTGGACAACGCTCGTGACGGACAATATGGCAAGGAAGTTGACATGGAAGAAGTCTGCAGGAAAATATAACCTGATGTACAGCAGTCTGCTTGAGCGTGAATGAGAGCATGGTGAGAAAGGTAAAGGTATTGTTTCTTGACAGAGATGGTACGATCAATCGTGATATAGGCACCTATGTAACCACAAGAGAGCAGTTCCAGTTGATTGACGGGGCGGATACTGCTATCGCCCTCGCCAAACAGGCCGGTTACGAAATCGTCATTGTCACAAACCAGGCTGGTATTGCTAAAGGTATTATTACTCCCGAGCAGGTCGAGGATATTCATCTTTACCTGAATGAACTGCTTGCCTTCAGGAATACTTCATTTGACCGGAGTTACTACTGCCCTACCCATCCGGATTTTCCGCATCCCGAATACGATCGCTTTGCCTGGTGCAGAAAACCTGAAACCGGTATGGTTGACCGGGCGATTGCCGATTATCTTGCCTCTGGTGCTGAAGTTGACAAAACGCAGTCGTTTTTTATCGGTGATAAAACGGTTGATGTTGAATGCGGTTTACGTGCAGGTCTCCGGTCAATTCTTGTCAGGACAGGTCACGGAGAGGAAGCACTCTGCCGTGAACGCGGGATTACACCGGAATTCGTTGCGGATAATCTCTACCAGGCCATAACGGAGTATGTATTAAGCAGTGACGAGATAACAAGTGACAAGTAAAAACAGCTTTTGGGTTTGCATTGTTACGTACACATTCCATTCTGCCGGGCCAGGTGCAGTTATTGTGATTTTTTCCTGGTAACGAGGCAGGATCTTCAGGAGCGTTTTTTTACCGCTCTATACGAAGAGACGGCGGCACGAATTGCTGTGTTTTACGGCAGAACAATTCGTTCCGTTCATTTCGGTGGAGGAACTCCATCATATGTAAATACAGATTATCTTGGACGGTGGCTTGAAACCGCATCTCGCTTCGTTTCACTGAGCGATGACATCGAAATTACCGTTGAGGCCAATCCTGAAGATCTTACCTCTGAAAAATTACAAGGGTTGGCGGCTTTGGGTGTGAATCGTCTCAGTATCGGTGTGCAGTCTTTTGTCCCTGAAAAGCTACGGGCATTGGGGAGGTGCCATACTGCGGAAGATGCGGTCCGAGTGACCGAGGAGGCAATGAAGGTGTTTGGTAATATCAGCGTTGACCTTATGTGCGGTGCACAGGGGGAGACAGCCGAAGACTGGCAACGTGACCTCCGGTGCGCCCTATCAGCCGGTGTTCCGCATATTTCCGTCTATATGCTTGCTCTGGAGAAAAAGACCTTCCTTGCGCGTCAGGTAAGGAGGGGACTGGTAACTCTTCCCGGTGACGAGGTGCAGGCTGAGATGTACGGTATGGCGTGTGAACAGCTTGGCGAACAGGGTTTTGAACACTATGAGGTTTCGAATTTCTCAAAACCGGGGTTCTTTTCCCGTTATAATCTGGGATGCTGGCACAGGGAATCGTATCTTGGTTTCGGTCCTTCAGCGCATTCGTTCTATAAAACAGGAGGACAGGAACGGCGCTGCGCGAATGTGAGCAGTATGATGCGTTACCTCGCATCTCCGCGTGAAGCTCGGGAGTCCAGCGAAATACTGTCTGAAGAGGCGCGGATCAATGAGGAAATTTTTCTTTCGTTGCGGCTTTCTTCCGGGCTCGAAATCGATGGTTTGCTGGATTATCATGGAGGCGGCAAAAAGGTGCTGGAAATCGTGGAGCATTTCAGGCAGGAGGGGTTGCTCGAAATACGAAACGGTGTCATAAAGGTTTCACGGAAAGGGTTTCTTTTTGCCGACAAGGTGGCTGAGGAGTTGCTTTTGTTGTGAATCAGTACTTTTGGGAACACCGGTCTTTTTTTGACTTTTTGCTTTTGATTTGTGACTTTCCTTTGTTATTCGTTACAGATATATGAACCACAAAATGATAAACCGCGGTATTGCTGCAGCGTTGTTTGTGCTGGCTGAAGTCATATACCTGATGACCATGGCTCCTACGCTCTCTTTCTGGGATTGCGGGGAGTTTATCGCTACAGCCTATACCCTCGGTGTTCCTCATCCCCCCGGTGCGCCTTTTTTCCTGTTGGTCGGCAGATTGTTTTCCATGATCCCGTTTTTTGAGGACATCGGTGCGCGGGTCAATCTTTTAAGTACGCTTTCGGCTTCGGCAACCGTGACGCTCACCTATCTGATTATAGTCCGGTTGATTGTCATGTACAGGAAAACCGGACCCGGTTCATGGGATACCCTGGAAAAACTCTCGGCTTACGGCGGTGCCGCCGTTGGAGCGCTTTCACTTGCGTTTTCAGACAGTTTCTGGTTCAATGCGGTTGAGACGGAGGTCTATGCCCCGTCGCTGTTTTTTACCGCTCTGGCTGTCTGGTTCATCGTCCGATGGTACGATGAGGAGCATGAAGAAGGGAGCGAGCGCTGGCTTATGGCCGCAATGTACGTGATCGGATTGTCGATAGGGGTGCATCTGCTGAGTCTTCTGACGATCTTTGCCGTTATCATGGTGTATTATTACAAAAAATACGAGGTTACCCCTCTCTCTTTTCTGATGATGATGCTTGCGGGTTCTGCGGCTTTTCTTCTGGTGTATATCGGCATCATCAAGGGGCTGCCGGTGCTCATGCAGTATGCATCATGGAGTGGCATGGTGTTCTTGCTCGGCGGGATCATCTATGTTGTGTACTATGCCCATACCAGACGGCTCAGGCTGCTGCATACGATAAGCATGTCCCTGTTTCTGCTTATTGTCGGCTATACCTCTTATGCGCTCATCTATGTACGTGCGAATGCCTCGCCGCCTATCAATGAAAACAACCCTTCAACAGGGGAAGCCTTTTTTTCGTACCTGAACCGTGAGCAGTACGGTGATTTTCCTCTGTGGCCCCGGCGCTGGTCCGTTGATCCTCTGCACCAGTATTTCTACCAGCAGTACGGCAGTGATACCGATTATTTTCTCCGTTACCAAGTGAGCCACATGTACCTCCGGTATCTCGGATGGCAGTTCATCGGCAGGGAGAGTGAGTCGGAGGGTGCGGGCGTTGACTGGTCGCAGCTCTGGGGACTTCCGTTTCTTGTCGGGATTTTCGGGGCAGTCTCACATATCCGCCGGGAATGGAAAATGGGTTCCGTTGTTACTTCACTGTTCATTCTTACCGGTGCAGCACTTGTTGTTTACCTTAATCAGACTGAACCTCAGCCGAGGGAAAGGGACTACAGTTATACGGGTAGTTTCTTTGCCTTTGCCGTCTGGATCGGCATTGGTGCGGAAAGCCTTCTTTCGAGGATCCGAAAAGGGATATCCGAAGCAGCGATTCGCCAGGCTCTGACGATAGCTGCTCTGGGCGGGTTGTTGTTTCTTGTAAACGGCAGGATGCTTTTTGCAAACTACCACACCCATGACCGTTCAGGAAACTATGTCCCCTGGGACTGGGCATGGAACATACTGCAGAGCTGCGAAAAGGATGCGATACTGTTTACCAACGGTGATAACGATACTTTTCCCCTATGGTATCTGCAGGAGGTAGAAGGTATTCGCACCGACGTTCGTGTTGTGAATCTCAGTCTTGCAAATACGGGGTGGTACCTTGAACAGCTGAAAAACACTTCTCCGAACGGGGCGAAAAAAATAGCATTCAGCCTGAGTGACGAAGAACTCAGAGAGATCAGCTATGTTGCAATACAACCGGTCGAAGTCGATCTTCCTGCCGGCCAACGAAAGGAGGAGCTTGTCAAGGAGTACAAGGCAGCCGGTCTCGATGTTCCGGAGACTCTTGTCGATACGTTACGGTGGCAGGTCATGCCAAGTGTTACCTTTCGGGGGCAGGGTTTTCTTCGGCCTCAGGATGTTGCCGTGTATGAAATCCTGATGAACAATTTTACCACGCGCCCGATCTGTTTTGCCGTCACTGTCGGCCGTGACAATCTGCTCGGTATTGACGAGTACCTTCGGCTGGACGGGCTGGCCTACAAGGTCGTTCCGGCGAAAAACACCGAAGACGGCAATTTTGTCGGTGCTTCGCAACTCTGGACAAACCTTTGCAGTGTTTTCCGTTACCGTAATCTCAATAATCCGGCGGTGTATATCGAAGAAACCTCCCGCCGACTGAGCGGAAATTACAAACCTCTATTTGCCAGCCTGGCGGTTGAACTTGCAAAAAATCCGGAAGGAGAACTCAACGTGAGAGATGGCAAGGGAGATCTGCGGAAAGCGAGCAGAAAACATCTCGCGATTGAGGCGCTGGACAAATCTCAGGAGGTGCTGCCTCTGGAGCGCTACGGTCTTGATCCCGGGATTGCTGCTTCGATTGTTTCTCTCTATGTTTCACTCGGTGAAAAGGAAAAGGCAGATCCGTATATTGCTTTTCTTGAGGGGCTTGCCGGTAAGACCTCTCTTCGAGAAGCTCCGCAGGTCTATTATGCTCTGGCACTTGCCCTGCGTGAGGTCGGCAGGACAGGGGAAGCTGAAGAGATTCTCGATCGGCTTTTCGAAGAGATTGATGAGAAAAGGATTGAATTACTGAATGAATAAAGCAGCCATTGATGGAAACTTTTATACATCCCACAGCAATAGTCAGTACAGAGGCTGAAATCGGTCTTGGAGTTTCAATCGGTCCATATACGGTTATCGAGGGTGATGTCGTTATCGGAGATAGGACCGAAATCGGTCCGCATGTGCAGATTGCCGAAGGGGCGCGGTTAGGCAGGGAATGCAAAATCTTTGCCGGTGCAACCCTTGCAACCGTTCCTCAGGACCTGAAGTTTGAGGGGGAAAAGACATACCTGCATGTGGGGGACCGCACGGTTATCAGGGAGTATGTCACCCTGAACAGAGGTACCAAGGCAAGCGGTAAAACGGTTGTTGGTTCCGATAGCCTTATCATGGCCTATGTCCATGCCGGTCATGACTGTATTATAGGAAATCACGTCATTATTGTGAACTCGGTCCAGTTCGGGGGTCATTGTGAGGTAGAGGATTATGCTGTTGTAGGTGGTCTTGCCGGTGTTCACCAGTTTGTCCGTATCGGCAAATATGCCATGGTTGCAGGGATATCGAGGGCTTCTCTTGATGTTCCTCCCTATGTCATGGCAGGTGGCCACGACACGTTTCGTTTTGAAGGGTTGAACATTGTCGGCCTTAAACGGCGGGGGTTCTCTTCAGAACAGATCGACAATATACGTGATGTCTACCGGATTATTTTCCAGTCCGGCTTGCTCCTGGGTAACGCGCTTGAAAAGGTGGATCAGGAGTGCAAATGTACCCCGGAGGTGAATGAGATACTGCATTTCTTTGGCAATGGTTCGGCAAAGAGGAAGTATATTCGGCCGTTCAAGTCCTGAACCGGTCAATTCAGGTGAGAGTGAGGAGGGAATGAAGGAATGTCACGATGGGCGCTGGGGATAGATCTGGGTGGAACGGCTGTTAAAATAGCTGTTATCGATGAGGCTGCCGGGATGCTTGAGCATGAACGGCATCCTACGCGGGTCGAGGCAGGGCCTGAAGGTGTCGTCGAGCATATTGCGTCGCTTGCGTTCTCCATGTACAGCCGGTTCAGGGAACGGCTCGGGGAAAAGCGTTTTGCGGGTATAGGACTTGGTGCGCCCGGAGCTGTCGACAATGAAAGAGGGATTCTCAGTTATCCTCCGAACCTTCCCGGCTGGAAACAATACCCGTTGAAAAGCGAATTGCAAAAGGTTCTCATCAGAGACCATGCCATAAACTGCCCGCCGATTCTTGAGAATGATGCCAATATAGCGGCTTGTGGTGAAGCTGTTTTCGGAGCGGGGAAGGCATTCAGGGATTTTATGATGATCACCCTGGGGACAGGTGTTGGCGGCGGGATAATTCTTGACCGAAAACTGTACAGAGGTACACACGGTACAGCGGGGGAGATCGGGTGTATGGCGGTTGATTACAACGGAGAGAGGGTGCATGCTGGTTTAAGGGGATCGGTGGAAAGTCTTATTGGTAAGAAGGGTATTATTTCCATGGGGCTCGACATGTACCACTCCAACGAAAAGGTGTCATGGGCTGAAGATATTCACGGCAGGGATTTGTGTAACCTTTCGCCGAGAACTCTTGAGAAAGCAGCTTATCGTGGCGATCCTGTCGCCAGAGAGGTATGGAGCAAGGTGGGTACTATTCTCGGAGTTGGTCTGGCAGGGATGATCGCGCTGATGGATATCCGTAAATTCGTTGTGGGTGGAGGTATTTCCGGAGCGGGTGACCTCATCTTTTCCCCCGCATTCAAACAGATGAAACAATCAACGCTCCCGTCGATGCATGAGGGAATGGAGCTGGTTCCTGCTGCTCTCGGGAACAGGGCAGGAGTATACGGTGCGGCCGCACTCTGTTTTTCTTCTATAGCATGAGAGGGGGTGTAATGTTTGATGAAATGCTCCATCTTTTGTATCCTCGTGTCTGTGCCGGATGTCACTCTCTTCTTGTTTCAGAGGAGAAAGGCATCTGCCCGGAATGTATCGCAACCTTTGATGCGTTTTCCGATGCGGATGCAGCAGGTTGTGCGATACAGGAAAGGTTCGGGCACAGCTGCCCGACCGGCAATTATCCCGAAAGGGCATGGTCACTCTACAGGTTTCATAAAAACGACAGGCTGCAGAGGGTTATTCATGCGATGAAATATGAAGGGGTGCACAGGCTCGGAGAGGTTTTCGGGGTGCTTCTCGCTGAAATGATAGCAGGATCCGGTGCCGATAACCGGTTCGGTTGCATTGTGCCCGTTCCGCTTCACCGGTTGAAAGTTGTAGAACGGACGTACAATCAGTCCGAAATTATTGCCCGGTCGGCAGCAACTATTCTCCGAAAGGATGTCCGGCCGGATCTTGTGATTCGCAAAAAATACACACGCCCCCAGGCCGGGTTGTCTCCACAGGAGAGACAGAGCAATGTCAAGGACGCGTTTGCGCCGTCGGGCAACATTGTGCCGGAAAACATTTTGCTTGTTGATGATGTTCTCACAACAGGTGCTACTGCGGCTGCTGTTATGCACGCTCTCGAATCTGCCGGAGCTGTCAATATCTCGCTTGCAACTGTTGCACTTGCTGCTTGACAACTGTAGCACCTACCAGGAGCAGGAAGCTATGGACCTTTTTTATACACCGTCGGAACGGATAGATCTTTCCGGAAGAACGCTTACTGTCGGGGGAGAGGAATTTTTTCATATTACGAAGTCTCTCAGAAAGAAAGAGGGGGAGGCTATACTTCTTACCGATGGTGAAGGGCTTTCGATAAAGGCTGATATCACGAAGATCGGCAGGAACGATCTTACGGCGGCGATTGTAAGTAAAGAGTATATACCTTGTGCTTCTGAAAAAGTGACGGTTGCCATGTCGCTTCTGAAATCGTCACACCGTTTTGATTTTTTCCTCGAAAAGGCAACCGAACTTGGTGTCACCGGGATTGTTCCCATGATAAGTCAGCGAACAGTGTGTCGGCTAAAATCAGAGAAAGCAAACAGGAAGCTGGAGCGTTGGAGGAAGGTTATTGTTTCCGCTGCATGTCAGACAAAGAGGTACTATTTCCCGGAAATCACCGCGCCGCTTCATTTTGAAGAAGTGCTTCAGCTTGAGGGGTATGACATGAAAATGATTCCTTATGAGTCGTCGGAGATTACCCCAGAGGCATCATTCAACGGCAGGAGTGTGTTGTTTATAGTTGGAAGTGAGGGTGGATTTACCGAGGGCGAGATAGAGCTGGCCCGTAAAGAGGGCTTTCGTGAGGTTTCATTTGGCCGTTCGATCCTGCGTGCGGAAACAGCAGGTGTTTTTGCTGTTGCCATGGTTCGTTCACAGCTTCTCGTGAACGGGCTGAACGATTGCAGGTTATAAAATAAAGGGATAGACTCAAAATGCTTATGCAAAAGACGCTGCTCAACAACATCATTCTGCTGATTTTCGTCCTGCTGATTTCGGCGATTTTTGTGTCCATGGTTTACAACTTTCTCATGGTTATTCTTATTGCCGCTATTTTTTCGGGGTTAGCAATGCCGTTGTACCGACGGTTTGAGGCTTTGTTCAGGGGGCGGAAAAGCCTGAGTTCGGCGATGACGATTCTCACTATAGCACTGATTCTGATTTTTCCTTTGCTTGCCCTGCTTGGTATCGTGGCCGCACAGGCGATAAAAGTCAGCCGTTCGGTTGGCCCATGGATTGAAGAGCGGCTCGAAGAACCAACGGCTTTTCATGATATTGTCAGTGCATTGCCATACTCCGAAACCATCAGCGAATACAGCGATGAAATCCTGCAGCGCGTTGGTGAGCTGGTTGGAAAAATGAGCACGTTCCTGTTTGAGAATCTTTCCTCTTTTACCCTGTCGACGGTGCATACGCTGTTTATGATGTTTGTTTTTTTCTATACCATGTTTTTTTTCCTCAAGGACGGCAGGGAATTACTCAGGAAAATACTGTACTATCTCCCTCTCAGTGAACGCGACCAGTCGCGTATGCTCGAAAAGTTTACCTCGGTTACCGGAGCGACCATCAGAGGGACTTTTGTGATCGGCATTATTCAGGGCAGTCTTGCCGGTGCTGCCTTGATGGTCGCCGGAATTGACAGCGCTGTATTCTGGGGTGCGGTAATGACGGTGCTGTCGATCATTCCGGTTATAGGGTCGGGGCTTGTATGGGGTCCGGCGGTTATTTATCTCTATGCGACCGGGGAATATGTGGCTGCGACCGGCTTGTTGCTTTTCTGCGGCCTGTTGGTAAGCAGTATTGATAATATTCTCAGACCGACTCTTGTTGGGAGGGACACCAAAATGCATGAACTTCTGATCTTTTTCGGTACTTTCGGCGGAATAAGTCTGTTCGGCATAGCGGGGTTCATAGTGGGGCCTGTTATCGCCGCCCTGTTTATTACTGTCTGGGAGATTTACGGCGAAACTTTCCAGGAGTATCTCAACGCATTGAAAAATCCTGTTCCCTGTGATGAACCCGGGGAGGAGCAATAAACCATGAGCAGATCAAGATCAGTACATTGTATCTCCGTTCTCACGTTTATAGCCTGTATGATGCTTGCCGTGCAGGTGCCTTCTTACGCAAAGCCGGTCACGGAAACAGACAGCCTGAACATTGAGCAGGAAATAAATTCCTACATCCTCAAAGACCTCGGTACATCTCGAGTGCTTATGTCGAAAAATACCCGAAAACGGATACAGCCTGCGAGCCTGACGAAAATACTTACCGCTGTTATCGCGATTGAAAGCGGCAAGCTTGGTGACGTGGTTGACATTCCAGAAGAAGCGACAGCCGTGGAGCCGACAAAAGCAGGCTTTGAAACAGGAGAGAAGATACGTCTTGTGGACCTTGTCAAGGCATCGATAGTACGATCGAGCAATGATGCAGCCTTTGCCATAGCGATCCATCTTGGAGGAAGTGTCAACGGTTTTGCCGGGATAATGAACCGCCGGGCAAGAGAGATAGGAATGAAGCAGTCGCATTTTACCAATCCTGCAGGGTATGACAGGGATCTCTATGCGGGGCATTACTCAACGGCGAGCGATCTGCTGCGGCTCACCGAGTACGCGATCGGCAATGAAATTTTTAACCGTATTGCCGCACTTGATTCAGCATTGTTTTACGAGCAGAAAACAAAGAAAAAATACACCCTTAAATCCAGCAACAAACTTCTTGAGAAGTATCAGTATGCAGTTGGCATCAAGACCGGATATACTTTGAGGGCAGGCAGATGCCTTATTGCCCGTGCAAAAAAAGGAAACAGGGATATGGTGCTTGTTATGCTCAAGGCCGGAAAAAAGCGGTGGGAACTTGCAGAGAAAATGTTTGAAGAGGGTTTTGCAATGAGCGGACGGGACAAGATCTTGTCCCGTACAAAGAATCGGGAGAGTACTAGGCCGCTAATGCTGATGGGCAACGAACTGCAGTGAAAAGTAGGATGGCTCGATAGCAAAAAACAAAAAAGGTATTCCCTGCCTTCTTAAGGTAACTTCACGATCAGTTGTTTACACGGACGGCTTCTTCGGTCGAGAAGAAGAATGAAGACTCGATCTGTGCATTTTCATCCGAGTCTGATCCATGCACGATGTTTTCTCCTTTGCTGTCTGCATAGAGCTTGCGGACGGTTCCTTCTTCAGCTTCAGCCGGATCGGTTGCCCCGATAAGTTTGCGGAAATCTTCCACGGCGTTTTCTTTTTCAAGTATCATCGGAACGCATGGCCCCGAGGACATGAACTCGACGAGTTCCCCGAAGAAAGGCCTTTCACGGTGTACGGCGTAAAATGCCCCTGCAGTTTCTTTCGTCAGCTTTGTTTTTTTCATGGCAACAATGCGAAAGCCTGCACGTTCGATCTTGTCGATTACCGCACCGGTCAGCTGTTTGCGTACACAGTCAGGTTTAAGAATGGTAAGCGTTCTTTCCATCTGTATATGTTGTTGTTGATTGTTAGTCTTAGGTCATTATGCATGAATTCGTGACCGAAGATACGTAATGTTGACCGAATATGGAAGCTCTAATTGCTGTGCGCCAAACTGTTCCAGATGAGAGGGAGGGGAAACAGGCCGGAATCAGCAGGCAACCGGGAAAAGCAGGAAATGCAAGTGTCAGGTTTTTGCGGTTCCGTTCGAGTCTTCATTATTGAAAATCACCAGTATTTTTCCCACCCGCTGCCCGTTCATTTTGATCACCTTGAAAAGCATGTCCTGCCATTCGAGGGTATCCATTACTGAAGGAACTTTCTCGAGTTTGGTCATGAGGAAGCCGCCCATGGTATCGTATCGAGGATCTTCTTCATCGAGGAAATTGTCGAGATCAAATTCTGTGATGAAATCATCGACAGGGAGCAGGCCGTCGACGATCCAGGTGCGTTGACTTCTGCGTACAATTTTTTTACTCCCTTCAAGATCGTCGGCAGGAATATCTCCGACAATGCTTTCAAGCACATCCGTCAGTGTTATGGCGCCCTGCACTGACCCCTGTTCATCGATTACGAGCGCAAGATGCGCTCTGTTCTCTTTGAAAAGCTCAAGCACCTGGAAAGCGGGGACGGATTCCGGAACGAACAAAGGCGGTTTCATTGCTTTGTGAATGGTTGCCTTGAGGTTTCCGGGTTCGAGCAACTGTTTGTTGACAAGGTCGAGTGAGCGGACAACACCTCTCAGGTCGTCAAGGTTTCCTTCGGCAACCGGAAAGCGTGACCGGCCGCTCGCCTGCATTTTGGAGATCAGTTCCTTTTCGGGAGCGTTAAGGTCAAGCCATTCGATCTCGCTTTTTGGTGTCATCATGGAGCTGGCCCTCTTGTCGCTCATACGGAATATTCTCGATACCATCTCATATTCTACTGACTCAAATACGCCTTTCTTTGCGCCCTGTTTTATCATGAGCATGACCTCTTCATCACTCACAAGAGGTTTTTCGATATTTCTAATGCCGATTATTTTAAGGACGATGTTTGTTGAGCCGTTGATAAGGTGTACTACCGGAGCACTGAAACGGCAGATGATGTCGATAATGCGGGCAATTTTGATCGCTATCTGCTCCGGGTGCTGTAAAGCGATTTTTTTCGGGGCAAGTTCACCGATGATCAGGGTGAAATAAGTGACGCCCACGACAACCAGCCCAAGTGCCAGTTCTTCACTGTAAGGTGCGAGGGGTTCTATGCCGGAGATGATCTCTGCAACGGGAGCTGAAAAGCTTACACCGCTGAACGCGCCGGCAAGCGTTGCGATGAGGGTGATGCCTACCTGTATGGCGGAAAGAAATCTGCCGGGATTGTCCAGCAGGTCGAGAACAAGCGATGCTCTGGCTATTCCCGCGTCACGCAATTCATGCAGTTTGGCTTCTCTTGAAGAGATAATGGCAAATTCGGCCATCGAAAAGAAGCTGTTAGCCAGGATCAGGCCGAATAATATAAATAGTTCTAATATATCGGAGTCCATATGGTTGGCACAAGGGTGCCTGAGAGTATAACAGTCTAAGAGTTTATTTCAAATCAGATAAATGTATTAATCAATTAAGATAGATAAAAAATCCCCAACAGAGGTTGCAGAAGTACCTGCAAGGGAGAATTCCGAACGGTTAGGTGCGTCAGGTGGCAGTCGGTAGCCTCATCCCGGTATGGCAGCCACTAAAATATGTTGTTATTTCAATTGTGCTGATGGCTTAATTTTTGTAAACTACATAAATTGAGCATTTTGTGCGGTTCAGGCGATTTAACGGATGACATAAACCACTTGCATGTCATGGCGGATGAAATGACATTTGGTTCTGCCGGTGCCTTGCTGGTACGCAAACTCATTCAGGCCAGAAAGGAGCGAGGGCTTTCCCTTGAGGAGGTCACCGTTGAAACAAGGATAAAGAAAGATCACCTGGAAAAAATCGAAGCTGGTAATTTGACGTTTTTACCCGCCGCGTATGTCTATGCCTTTCTGAAAGAGTATGCCGGAGCAGTCGGTGTCGATGATAGTGAGCTTCTTGAGCGTTGCAGGGATGAACTCAGTATTCCAAGTGATCTGAAGGTCCGTCAGGAGGCCGCAGAAGAAGAGGAAGAGAGGGACAGTCAAAAAGGTGAACGCCTTTCCGGTATGTTCAGTGCAGTTACCTCTTCTTCCGGTGGGAAAATTTCCCCGGTTACTCTGGTGGGCGGTGCCGTGTTTATCGTTCTTGTTCTGCTTATCGTTGCTTTTTTTACGTTTTCCGGATCTCAGGGAATCAAGGGGACGGCTCCACAGGCGGAAAGTGAACCGGCCGTGACACCTGAGGAGGTTCAGCAAGAGGTCGAAATTATGGTCCCGGATTCAGTTGTTCTGGCAGATACAGACACACTATCCGGGAATGTTCCCGGCGAGACATCTGAACTTGCCGTCAAGCAGGAAGATTGGGCAAAAGACGTGTCATTTCTTCCCGAATCATCTACGTCACCTTATCAGAAGGTTCTGATTGTCCGGGTTATCAAGGATCTCAGTTGGGTAAAGATTGTAGCTGATGACGGGGACAGGGAATATCCTGGCGGTCAGTTTGGGGAAGGAGATGTGCTGCGTTATGAGGCAAAAAAGAAGTTCTGGGTGAATATCGGCCGTCCTCCCCTCGTTGAACTTTACCTGAATGGTGAAAAGGTCCCTCCGATGAGCAAAAGGACCATTGTGCTTGGTGAAGAATCACCCTCTCCTGCTTTGTAACCCTCCCTTTTTCCCCTGCCGCCATAAAATCGGGAATTTATTGTCCGATTTACGTATTTGTGTTATCCATAGTTGATTATATGGTTATTTTATTGTTAGGCATCTGGTAACATGAACGAGATATCCGGCAGAATTGTTGTCATAACCGGTGCCGCCGGGGCACTTGGCAGCGTTGCGTCAAAAAAGTTTTTTAACGAAGGGGCGAAGCTTGCACTTCTCGACAGGAATGCAGATGCAGTTGACAGACAGTGGAAAGGAGAAAAGGATGTGATCTGCCTTGAGACAGATCTTGTCAGCGCATCGTCCATCGAGTCGTCGGTCGATGGCCTTATGGGACGTTTTGGGCGTATTGATGCACTGGTCAACATTGCAGGAGGGTTTACCATGGGGCCGCCGGTACACGAAACATCCGAAGAGACATGGGATTACATGCTTGACCTCAACGCAAAAAGCGTTTTTCTCATGAGCCGGGCTGTTCTCCCGGTTATGCGGAAACAGAAAAAAGGGAGTGTGGTAAATGTGGCGGCAAAAGCTGCGCTTCAGGGAGTGGCTGCTATGGCACCGTATGTTATTTCCAAATCTGCAGTGATAAGGCTCACTGAATGTCTTGCCGAGGAAAACAGGCAGGAGGGAATAAACGTTAACTGCATTCTTCCCAGTATTATTGATACGCCTGACAATCGGAGGAATATGCCCGACGCGGACTTTTCCAGTTGGGTTACGCCTGAAGCGATAACTGATGTTATCCTGTTTCTTGTTTCCGAGGCATCGAGAGCTGTTAATGGAGCCTCGATTCCGGTATACGGGTTGAGTTGAGGAAGTTTTATTCAACGGGAGTTGCGACTTTAATGAAAGTATATGACGATATAACGAAAACAACAGGTAGTACCCCCCTTGTTACCATAAAGCGTCTGAACGAACCGGGTGGTGCGGAGGTTATTGCCAAGCTTGAATCCTTCAATCCGCTGTCGAGTGTGAAAGACCGGATAGGAGTCGCCATGATCGAGGATGCGGAGAACAGGGGCATGATTACGGCTGATACGACGATCATTGAGCCGACCAGTGGCAATACAGGTATCGCGCTTGCTTTTGCATGTGCGGCAAAAGGATATAAACTAATTCTTACCATGCCGGACACAATGAGTATCGAACGGCGAAGACTCCTCAAAATATTCGGAGCCGAACTGGTATTGACTGACGGCGCATTCGGTATGAAAGGTGCTATAGAAGAAGCCGGGCGGCTGGTTGATTCAATGCCGGGCAGTGTCATGCTGCAGCAGTTCAGCAATCCTGCAAATCCCGATATTCATCGCAGGACAACAGCCGAAGAGATCTGGGCGGATACCGATGGTTCCATTGATGTTTTTGTTGCCGGTGTTGGTACCGGGGGGACTGTGACCGGTGTCGGCGAGGTGTTGAAAAAGCGTAAGCCGGACGTTAAGATAATTGCTGTTGAGCCGGTGGATTCCCCTGTGATTTCCGGTGGCCAGCCGGGGCCTCACAAGATACAGGGAATAGGGGCGGGATTTATTCCGGACAACCTCAATACAGAAGTTATCGATGAAGTTATTCAGGTGGAGAACGGGGAAGCCGGGGATATTTCGCAGAAACTTGCAAAGATGGAAGGAATTCTCTGCGGAATTTCATCCGGTGCAGCTATGTGGGCTGCCCTCCATGTGGGAAAACGTTCCGATATGCGGGGGAAAAAAATTGTTGTACTTTTGCCTGATACCGGAGAACGCTATCTTTCAACCTGGTTGTTTGCCGACGAGTGAAGCTCTGGTGCAACCGGCTCAGTTTGACAACTTTTAGAATGTGACAACACATTATGGAAACAAGACGGGTATATCTTGATCACAACGCCACGACACCGCTCCACCCAGAGGTGAAAAAGGAGATGATCGAGGCAATGGAGATGTTCGGAAATCCTTCGAGCATGCACGCTTTCGGGAGAGAAGCCAGAGCCAATGTCGAACATGCCAGGCACACAGTTGCTGAATTCATCGGGGCACACGATGATGAAATTGTTTTTGTAGGGAGCGGTTCGGAAGCGAACAATACCGTGCTTTCCCTTTTTGCCTGTGCTTCGAACCTCTGTTTGCCCGGTTTCAAGACGAGGACAACCATTATCACAACCAGAATTGAGCATCCCTGTGTACTGGAAACATCTGAATGCCTTGCCCACAAGGGAACAAAAGTCAGGTTTCTGGATGTCGATCAGTATGGCCGGATTGACATGGATCAGCTCAAGGAGTACCTGACCGATGATGTCGGTCTGGTGTCTGTGATGACGGCGAATAATGAAATCGGTACCATTCAGGATGTAGCCGAGATCACCAGGATGGCACACGAAAACGGTTCACTTATGCATACCGATGCGGTTCAGGCAATCGGGAAGATGCCTATGGATGTCAATGGCCTCGGGGTTGATTTTCTTACCATGAGTGCCCACAAAATTTACGGACCGAAAGGTATTGGTGCACTGTATGTGCGCAAAGGTACACCTTATTGTCCCTTTATTCGTGGTGGACATCAGGAGAAAGGACGTCGCGCGGGAACCGAAAATACTCTGGGGATTATCGGGCTGGCGAAAGCCCTGGAAATGCGGGCGCAGGAAATGGATGAAGAGGTAAAACGGCTGACCGGGATGAAGGATGTCCTGAAAAACGGTATCGAAAAGTCGATTGATGATGTGATTTTCAACGGTCATCCGACATTGAGCATTCCGAACACGGTGAACGTATCATTTCCAGGTGCAGAGGGAGAGGCTATTCTGCTTTACCTCGATCTTCAGGGCATTGCGGTTTCTACCGGCTCGGCATGCGCGTCGGGATCGCTTGACCCGTCCCATGTCCTGCTTGCGACGGGATCAAGCCCGGAACGCGCACACGGCTCTATCCGGATCAGCATGGGAAGGGAGACAACTATGGATGAAATCGAGTATATGCTCGATGTTCTGCCGGGGATCATAACAAGAATAAGAAGTATGTCAACAGCTTATGTAAGAGGAGGAGAACATGTTGCAGCCAGGTGACTGGGTGTACACTGATACACTGAAGGAGCACTTCATGAACCCGAAGAACATTCTTCAGGGTGAAAATACCGATGAGTTCGATGGGATAGGTATGGAAGGCAACCTTTCCTGCGGCGACCAGATGATGGTTGTCATCAAAGTGGACAAGGAGAAAGAGGTTATTACCGATTGTCAGTGGAAGACCTATGGTTGTGCAAGTGCGATTGCCAGCACATCGATTCTTTCCGAGATGGTCAAAGGTATGACGCTTGACCAGGCTTTCGACGTTTCACCAAAGGATGTCACCAAAGAGCTTGGCGGGTTGCCTGAAAACAAGATCCATTGTTCCGTGCTCGGTGACAAGGCGCTTCGTGCCGCCATCAACAACTACTTCGATCGAAACGGCATGCAGGACCGTGTCCGCAAGGAGAAAACCAGAGTAATCTGTCAGTGCATGAACGTGACCGATGCGGAGATCGAAGAAGCCATTCTTGACGGAGCGCGAACCTTTTACGAATTGCAGGAGCATACCAAGCTCGGCACGGTCTGCGGGCAGTGCAAGGATGAAGCCGAAGAGCTGATCGAGAAATACAAGCACCTCCATTTCGGTGAGTAGAATCCTGCATTCCCTGAATGTTTCATGTGCCCCGCTTGCAGAACGAATACGGTTTGCAAGCGGGTTTTTTCGTTGACCCCAAGGTGTGGGGAGCTGTAACAGAAATGCAATAGAGACAATACGTGATGGCAAAAAAGGTACACATACGAACCTTCGGCTGCCAGATGAACCAGGCGGACACGGAAATTATCACATCACTGCTGCAGGATGAAGGGTATGTCATGACGGATGCTGAGAACAGCGCCGACCTTGTGATACTCAACACTTGTGCCGTGAGGGAAAACGCGGTTGAAAAGATCATGAACACGCTGGATAACCTGAAAGGCAAGCGGCGGTTGCGACCGGGTCTGCTTGTCGGAGTAATCGGCTGTGTTCCCCAGTATTACCGGGAAAAAATGTTCGCAATGTCTGATGGTATCGACTTTCTTGCCGGGCCGGATACCTATCGTCAGCTTCCGTTGCTGATAGAAAATGCAGAACAGGGGATTCGCGGAGCCAATCTCGGTTTTGTACCGGAGGAAACTTATACCGGGGTAGAACCGGTACGTACCGGGTCGATCAGCGCTTTTGTTCCCGTGATGCGGGGATGTAACAACAGGTGTGCGTTCTGTGTGGTGCCGTTTACCAGGGGAAAGGAGAGAAGCCGGTCGGCGAAATCCGTGATTGACGAGGTTGAGCGTCTTGCCGTTTCGGGGTACAAGGAGATAACGTTGCTCGGGCAGAATGTCAATTCATACTTCGACGATGATACTGGATGCGGTTTTTCCGAGCTGCTCGACAGGGTAAGCCATGTGGCAGAAGGCATCCGTATCAGATTTACCACATCACATCCCAAGGATATTTCAGAATCGCTCGTGCGTGTTATTGCTGATCGTGAAAATATCTGCAATACCATCCATCTTCCCGTTCAGTCAGGTTCAACAAGAATGCTGAAACTTATGAACAGGGGGCACAGCAGGGAGGAGTATCTTGAAAAAATATCCATGATACGCCGCTGTATTCCAGGTGTTACGATCTCGACCGATCTGATTGCCGGTTTCTGCGGTGAAGCCGAAGAGGATCACCGGGAGACGTTAAGCCTGATGGAAGAAGTCCGTTTTGATTCCTCCTACATGTTTTACTATTCGGTACGTCCAGGTACCTATGCGGCGAAGCATCTGCCGGATGATGTTTCAGAAAAGGTGAAAAAGCGTCGTCTTGAAGAGGTCATCGCACTGCAGAACAGAATTTCAGGAGAACTGCATGCGGCCGAGATCGGAAACGTTGTGGAAGTTCTTGCAGAGACGAAGAGTAAACGGTCTGACCAGATGCTTATGGGCAGGACCGGGACAAACCGGGTTGTTGTCTTCGACCGCGACGGGCATGAACCGGGTAATCTGGTTACGGTGCGTATTCTGTCGTCAACTTCGGCAACACTTATCGGCAGCCCTGAATGATGATAACTGTTCTTTTTTATGTCAAGGTGTATTTGTAAATTTAGCTTCTTGAAATAAAGATATTTATGAACATCATGCTCTTGCAAGAGTGTATTCCAGGAATGCCATGTCAGTTACAGCCAATCTAAGTTTTACCGATAAAGTTAGAGCCCATCTCGAGATTCTCGATCCGGTTACCTGGATCAGTGTTTTTCCTTCTGTCGCTGTGGGTGCTATGGCCTCCGGAGCCATGCAGCCTACCCTTCATGATTTTCTTATTCTTTTCCTGGCTTTTGCGATGTTTGGCCCTCTGGGAACGGGATTCAGCCAGTCTATCAACGATTACTTCGATCTCGAACTTGACAGGGTAAACGAGCCGGACCGTCCTATTCCTTCCGGACGCCTGACAGAAAAAGAGGCCATATGGAACAGTGTCGTGGTATTTCTCCTGGCATTGGGTGCAGGGGTGTTTCTCGGATTGCATTTTGGAGGTGGAAGAGGCATGATCGTTACAGCCTCCATTGTAATATCATTGACTCTTGCTTATATCTATTCCGCACCACCGCTGAAACTGAAAAAAAACATACTTACTTCCGCTCCCGCTGTAGGAATCGCATACAGCATGCTTCCAATGCTTGCAGCCAACGCTCTTTTCAGTGAAATCCATACGGAAGTCCTCTGGCTGGCGGGCATGAATTTTTTCATGGGAATGGCATTGATTATCATGAATGATTTCAAGTCGGCAAAAGGTGACGAGGAGAGCGGTCTGAAGTCCCTGACGGTAATGATCGGGGCAAAACGTACTTTTCTGGTGGCCTTTATCCTCATCGACATGGTTTTTGCCGTCTTTGCATGGTTCGCTTTTACCTGGGATTTTACCATACTCATGTACATGGTGATCGCATGTCTTCTCATAAGCATGATCATTCAGTTCATGCTTTACCGTGATCCCAAAGGGGGACTGTCCTTCATGCAGCATGCTGTTGATGATGGATTCGGCAACGCCATCGGGAAAAGCGAGGTAGATGAGCATAACTCATTTCTCCGTTACCAGGTTGCAAACAACCTGCTCTTCCTTGTCAATTTGCTGGTTGCTGGGGGCATGATTGGTATAAAGTATATGCACGGGTAGTTCAGCTTCATACACTTATCTGTTTTGTCCATGGGTACTCTCGACACAACTTTCTTTGGTTTGCCGGTGGTCTGGCACAATGTTTTTGTGGCATTTCTAACCTTCGTTTATGTTTTTAGCGTGCCGCCCCTTATGGATTATCTTGTGACGAAACATAATCTGTCGCGGGATATAAGCCGGAAAATCACTCATATCTGCGCTGGATCGGTGATCATATTTCTTCCCCTTTTCCACGATGGCTACTGGAGCCAGTATCTGAATGTTTCCGTCTATGTGGTCTGGGCGCTGCTCTTTCTTCAGAAAGGCTTTTTTGCCGCTGACGATGATCAGGCGATAAAGACCATGACGCGAACCGGGGACAAGCGTGAATTGCTGAAAGGCACATTTTATTTTGTGATCGTGGGGATTATCTGCGGTACGGTATATTACAAGCAGCTTCCGGGTGTACTTGCCATGGCGGTTCTCGGCTGGGGGGACGGGCTTGCCCCTATTGTTGGTATGAAACTCGGGAAAATGAAATACAAGGTTTTAAGCGAGAAGACCGTTGAAGGCAGTCTTGCGTTTTTTGCTGGCAGCGTTCTCGCCGGAATGTTTTTTGTCTGGCTGATTATCCCTGAGGCATTTGATCTTTCAACTATTCTCATCATTGCTCTTGCCGCAACGATTGTAGAGGGGCTGAGCCCGAAAGAAGTTGACAATATCCTCATTCCCCTGGCGGTAATAGCTCTTGTTTTCCTTCTTTGAACGACGGGGATCAAACACACACACGTTTGCATGTCGAAAAGCTTCTTTGTCAGTGATATTCACTTTGGACTGCAATCCGGTCGGGAAGAGGATGTCAAGATGGAGCGTTTCGAACAGCTCTGCGGAATTATTGCCGAAGAAGGGGATTCACTCTATATGGTAGGCGACATTCTTGACTACTGGATGGAGTTTCGCCATGTTATTCCGAAATACTTCAACGGTTTTCTCTGCCTGCTGAAGGGACTTGTCCGGCGAGATATCCAAGTGCACTACTATGCAGGTAACCATGATTTTTATCTCGGGGGCTTTTTCAACAAGTCACTGGGGGTGCAAACATGGTATGGCATGCAGGAAACTCTCATCGACGGAAAACAGTTTGTCATCGCTCATGGTGACGGGCTTGACAGGAGCGATATCCGCTACCGGCTCTTTGTCAAGCTTATCCGTAACCGGTTTAATCTGTCACTGCTGTCAAACTTCCAGCCTGATTTTGCCATTGCCATTATGCGGAAGTTTTCCCGTCTGAGCCGGAAGCACGGGCGATCGAATATGCATGGGGAAGCTGATTTTTTAATGCAGTATGCCGATGCTATGGTCGGTGAGAGAGATTTTGACTATTTTGTGTGCGGCCACAGTCATGTACTGGGCCAGAAAACATTGTCCAATGCACGCAGCGAGTATATCAATCTCGGGACATGGATTAACGGGGCATATCCTTATGGTGTGTTTGAAAAAGGGTCATTTTCCCTGAAGCAGCTTTAGGGAGCCTCTCTTTATTTATTCCGCGCTTCAATTGCTTCGTTGAGCGGTGCTCGAAATCCTCATGTACTTTGTGTACTGTGCTCCGTCCGCCTTGTGTACTCAAAGCGCTCATGACAATAAATAGAGATACCCTTTAAATAACTTGTTCAACAACAACACAGGAACTTACAATGAGTGTAACTGAAAGGATACTGAAATTAGGTCTGCCAAAAGGAAGCTTACAGGATTCGACGCTGGATTTGTTTGCAAAGGCAGGGTTTCATTTTTCCGTGAAAAGCCGTTCCTACTTTCCGTCTATAGATGATGATGAACTGGAAGCGATACTCATTCGTGCCCAGGAGATGGCTCACTACGTTGAGCTTGGGGCGTTTGATGTCGGGCTGACCGGAAAAGACTGGATTATCGAAACCGACGCAGATGTTGTCGAGGTTTCCGATCTGGTTTATTCCAAAGCTTCCATGCGGCCTGTTCGATGGGTTCTTGCTGTTCCTGAAAGTTCAGAGATCAGAACCGTAAAGGATCTCGAAGGTAAACATATCGCTACCGAGGTCGTCACTATCACCAAAAAATATCTCGGGGAACACGGGGTCAATGCCCATGTGGAGTTCAGTTGGGGTGCAACCGAGGTAAAACCTCCCGAACTTGCTGATGCTATTGTCGAGGTTACCGAAACAGGAAGTTCACTTCGCGCCAACAAGCTTCGTGTCGTCGATGTGCTGCTTGAGTCGAACACCAAGCTGATTGCCAACAGAGATTCATGGAGCGATCCCTGGAAAAGGGAGAAAATCGAGAACATGGCCATGCTTTTGCAGGGCGCTATCAATGCGCAGGGCAAGGTTGGCCTGAAAATGAACGCTCCCAAGGCTTCACTTGAGAAGATTACCACTATTATTCCTGCTCTTCGCCAGCCAACTGTTTCGCATCTTGCCGATGAAAGTTGGGTTGCGCTTGAAGTTATCGTGGAAGAAAGAGTTGTGCGTTCAGTCATCCCGGAGCTGAAAAGGGCCGGAGCAGAGGGTATTTTCGAGTATGATATAAGCAAGTTGATCGATTAATTCCTGAATTGAGCAATAGCCGATCATACCGAATCTGCTTCGTTGCAGGAAACTTGCGGTAGTTCACTACAGCTGCGTTCCCTGTGCCTCGCATCTCCGGCATGCTCAACGCTTGTTCAATGCAGGGTGAGGTTTTTAGTGTGGAAGTCAAGAACTGATATAACAGTGCTTTTAAGACATTATATTGTAGAGTGTTTCAGATCTTAAAAGCTTTGTGCGTCACTTGGGCACCTCTCTTTATTGTCATGAGCGGTTCAAGTGCAAGGCGAACGGAGCACAGAAACCGGAGTGTACACTGAGTACATGAGGATTTCGAGCACCGCTCAACGAAGCAATTGAAGCGCGGAATAAATAAAGAGAGGTGCCCACTTGTCACTACTCATATCGATGCTCTTTTATCAGCTCATAATTCTCTTTTGCCTTCTTGCCTTCCTGGCTATTTTGCTCTGGAACATGAGAGAGCTTCCATCTCTTCCGAAACACAAGCCGGAAGGCAATTCTCCTCTTGTTTCCGTGCTTGTTCCCGCCCGCAATGAAGAGCACAACATTGAGCGATGTATTACTTCTCTTCTGCACCAGAATTATGATAATTATGAGCTGATCGTACTGAATGACGGTTCGAGTGACCGTACCGGGGAGATTCTGGAGAGATTGGCGCGTTCGGACAACCGTTCATTGCTCCGGATCATTCAGGGGAAACCTCTTCCATCGGGCTGGCACGGTAAAGCCTGGGCGTGTGATCAGTTGGGAAAGGCGTCAGGGGGAGATTTCCTGCTTTTTACCGATGCCGACACCTTTCATTTCCCGGACAGCGTGGCCCGATCCGTCGCAGCCATGCAGGAGAGCGGGGCTGATTTGCTGTCCATGACACCACGTCAGGAAATGAACTCATTCTGGGAAAAGCTGATAGTGCCGTTGATCTATTTTATCCTTCTTTGCTATCTTCCCCTGAAGCTTGTTCATGCCACGCCGACTCCTTCGCTCTGTTTTGCAAACGGCCAGTTTATGATGTTCAGACGCAGGATGTACATGGGCATCGCTGGTCATGGAGCAGTGAGCAGCGATCTTGTCGAAGATGTCTGGCTCTGCAGGGCGGTAAAGAAAAATGGCGGAAAGGTGCTGAGCTATAACGGGATGGAAACCGTGAGCTGCAGGATGTACCGGAATTTTTCCGAGGTATGGGAAGGATTTTCCAAAAACCTTTTTGCAGGATTGAGTTACCATTCTTCAGGTTTGCTTCTGCTTATGCTCATCACGATTCTTGTCTATATAGCTCCCTACGGTTTTGTTATTGTCTCCGCTGCAAACGCTGATTTTTCTCCTGTATACTTCTGGCTGCCTTTGCTGCAAATTTTCATTGCCCTCGTGTGCAGGCTGTTGATAGCCGGCCGCTTTCGCCAGCCCCTGACCGGAGCACTGCTGCATGTGTTTTCACAGGTAGTACTCCTCGGCATTGCTGCAAACTCGTTTTACCTTGTCAAGTTCGGCGAAGGTGCGTTGTGGAAAGGCAGGAGGTACAATTTTTCGGGAAAGAGAGCGTAGCTCTGTTGCGGTGTTTGTGTTTGGCTGTACGATTTGAGGAAGCTTCGGATACAATCGATTTATAAAAAGAAATGACGCAAAGGACAAAAAAGACATAAAGCCGGAAGTAATACAGTTTCTTTTCTTTTTCGTCCCTTAGGTCTTTTTTGTCTTTTCAGGAGGAGTTCATTGACTGAAGGTTTCATTCCACCCCATGGAGGTTACAAGGAGCTGCTTTCCTATAAGAAAGCACAAATTGTCTATGACGCCACGGTTCGTTTTTGCGAACGGTATATTCGCAAAAACGATAGAACCTATGACCAGATGGTTCAGGCTGCAAGGTCAGGGAAGCAAAACATTGTTGAGGGGAGCCAGGCTTCAGGAACTTCGAAGAAAATGGAGATCAAGCTGACCAGTGTGGCAAGAGCAAGCCTTGAGGAGTTGCTTGAAGATTATCGCGACTTTTTGCGAAGAAAAGGGCTTGAGGAGTGGCCGCTTGATCACCCTTACACGGAAAGATTAAGGGAGCTGAACCGACAACCGGATGCGGACTATGATACCTTCAGCAAAGGTATCGAGCATCGTGATCAGGCTATTGCGGCCAATGTAATTATAGGACTGATTAAAGTAACAACGTATTTACTCGATCGTCAGTTGAAGCAGCTTGAACAAGCATTTGTTGAAGAAGGAGGGTTGGGCGAGCGTATGACCAATGCTCGTTTAAAAGAGCGCTTCAAAAGAAGAAAGAATGAGTCGCGAAATCTGTGATACCCTGTGGATTTCTTCAATACTGATATATTGCTCATACTATTGCAAAGTGGAGCATTTGTTGTGTCTACAGTTGTCTATTGTGATCTGAAAAATCCCTGCGAAATCTTCCAATCTCGCAAACAATCCAGCATTTTTTTTATTTTTAGACCTTACTATTCAGAGCTGATTCAATTGTAAACCACTTTAAACCTCAACTGTGTCATGGGTTTGTTATCAAAATTGTTCGGAAAAAAGGAAGAGGAACTGAAGCTTCCCCAGGTCAGGGAGGACGAAGCGTTGATCAAGACGCTTGAAGGACACGAAGACAGGGTTCTCGGTGTCCGGTTCAGTCCCGACGGCAAGAAACTGGTAAGCGGCAGTTTTGATGAAAAGGTCATGCTGTGGGATGTGGAAACCGGTCAGGCGTTGCATACCATGTCAGGCCATACAACTTGGGTCAAGTGCGTTGATTACAGTCCCAACGGGGACAAAGTCGCCAGCGGCAGCATCGACAGTACTGTTAGAATCTGGGACGTTGAAACCGGAGCGTGCCTTCATGAGTGCAAGGGGCACGATACCGAGGTGCGTATGGTTGCATTCAGCCCCGACGGCAAGACAATCGCAAGCTGCTCACGCGATACGACGATCAAGCTCTGGGATGTCGAATCGGGAAAAGAGCTGAAAACATTGACCGGCCACACCTCCTATATCGAGTGCGTTGCTTTCAGCCACGATGGGAAAAAGCTTGTCAGCTGCGGTGAAGAGCCGGTGATTCTGCTCTGGGATGTCGAAAGCGGAAAAAACACAGCGAGTTACAAAACGCGCGACAGGCACTCCTATTCCGTCAGTTTCAGTCCGGATGATTCTCTGATCATTCTGTGCGGCAGGGATGCGGCTGTCAAGATACTCGACGCCGGGACAGGAGAAATCAAGCATATCATGGAGGGACATGAAGATGGTGTCCGCAGCGTCTGTTTCAGCCCTGACGGTAAAAAAGCTGCAAGTGTAGCCAATGACGAGTCGGTACGTCTCTGGGATGTCGAAACTGGGAAGCTTCTACATACTTATCGGGGTCATGTGCTTGAAGTTCAGTCCGTGGATATTTCGCCTGACGGCAAAATAATCGTCAGCGGCAGTGATGACCGCAAGATAAAGTTATGGGGGATGAAGTAGGGAAACGGTTGCTGCTTTTATGAGAAGAATTTCCTGGCAATACCGAGTAATCCATCAAGGCCTCCGGCATTGTCAATGATATTCTCCAGCAGGGACCCCTCCGGGCTTGCTTTATCGACCATTTCAGGCAGAGCGTCGGCAATAGCGGCCTCAGCGCTGCTTTCACTCAGCCCGAGCATAGATGCAAAATCGGCTACTTTATCGGAGCCGAGAAGGTTCTTGATGGTTTCGCCTGAAATTGATGCGTTTTTGCCGTTTCCAAGCCATGATGCGACAATATCATCAAGCCCGGATTCCTTCATTTTGCCAAGCAGCGTTCCAAAATCAAGCTTTCCGCCTGTTCCTCCAAAAAGATTGCCCAGAGCTGACGAAAGCTGATCCGGATCAAGAGACGTTGTTGCATCATCGCTGTTGCTGCGGATAACCGATGCACCCAGGTTAAGCAGTTCCTCAATGTTCATGGTCAGTTGCGTTTCGGGTTGAAAAGAAAAAAACAAGGGCAGGGTAAGAAAAGCACTCCTTGAATATATCCGGTTTGCCTTCAATTGTAAAGAACTTTGGAAGATGTTCACCGATCCAGACAAGGTCATATTACTCGATATAGGTAATGTCATTGTGAATGTGGATTTTGGGGCTTTCTGCTCGGCGGTGGCAGCTGTGTCCGGGGATGAACAGGCAGTTTTTGAGAAATTTTGTACCGGAAATTTTAAAGACGAGTTTGACAGGGGTGCCATTTCCATTGTTGGTTTTCTTGAACAAATGGCATGCGATCCACTTGTCCGCAATATTTCTTTTCGGGAGCTTAAGGACGCATGGCAGAACATTTTTTCATTGAAACCAGGGGCAGCGGAAGGGATAGCCAGGTTGAAAGAGTGCCATCGTGTATGGATCATGAGCGATACCGATCCTCTGCATTTTACTGCCCTTTTGAACAGGTTTCCTGTTTTGCGGACTATGGAACAGTTCTATCTTTCCTACGAGCACGGTTTTCTGAAAAACTCCCCTGAGGCTTTTATCCATGTTATGCAAACGTCAGGTAGCAAGCCGGATGAACTCCTGTTGATCGATGATAAACCTGAGAACTGTCTGGCCTGTCGAAAAGCCGGTATTGAGAGCATACTTTTTACAGACTGGGGCGATATGCAGGCAAGGCCTGGCATTTGCTGAACAGAAGAGAAACCGGAGCAATGAGAGTTACCGATACAATAACGATCGAAGATTCGGAGATTGACATACAGGCTGTAAGGTCACAAGGGCCCGGAGGGCAGAATGTCAACAAGGTGTCCACGGCGATTCACCTGCGTTTCGATATTCATGCATCTTCTTTGCCGGACGTCTGCAAGGCAAGGCTTCTCGCGCTTCGTGACAGGCGAATTACGAAGGACGGAGTTATCATTATCAAGGCCCGGCAGCACCGTTCCCGGGAGAAAAACCGGCAGGAGGCTCTCGACCGCCTGGAAGCGATTGTTCAGGGAGCGATGATGGTTCGGAAAACAAGAAAAGCAACGCGTCCCACCGGCATTTCAAGAGAAGTGCGGCTTGAAAACAAGGCCCGGAGGAGTCGACTCAAGAGTTTGCGAAGAAACGTTGATGATTAAAAGGAAAAGGCTCCAAATTTGGAGCCTTTTTTTCGGAGCATGGTGTGAAATCTTCAGATGGTTTTTGCTGTAATCTTGTACAGGCCACCGGTATGCTTACCTGAACGGGTCGTCTTGATGAAGTCGAGGTCCATGGCGACTCCCCCTGTAGTTGCACGGTTTTTGGCAATACCCTTGAGATCAACCTTGATGGATTTTCCTGATCTTTTCCCGTTGGTTACCTTTACGTTCGACATATTAATGACAGATGTGCCCCTTTTCAGCTTCTCACCGCTTTTTGGTACTTCTATGCTTACCTGTGCTTTACCATTCGGTGTGAATCCTCTTACCGCCCAAACGTTTGGAAGGGTAATCTTAACCCGATCGTTGTCAAGAGCGGTCTTTGCATCCCGGAGGTTTTTAGGGTTAAGTTCATCGTTGCCATTCACAATACCCGACCATGTAACATTCATGGTGTTATCTCCCTCGTCGATTGTTTCCGAGGACGGTTTATCGAAATTCAGTTCGAGAGTTGAGTAGTAGTGAAGGATAATGAACTCCGGCAGGGTTGCCGATACTTTTGCTTCACCGCTTGTAGAGGCGTTTTTAGCGGCCAGTGTAACACTTCCATTCATTGGCAAGGCAATTGCCGCCAAGATTGCAGAACTTAAAAGCATCGATTTGAGCATGTTCATGATTGTCTCCTTTTTTGCTGTGAAATAAGGTATAACTGGTTGTAACTCTGACTATGTAGGGTCAAAAGTCATGCCACAATAGAGTCAGCAGAAAATATTTTTCTGTAACTTGTTGTTATTTTTGAGCTTGCGATGGTTTTCCGTGAATTTTCGGGAACTTGATTCAGGATGGTACAACGTGAAGCATGTGGCGTAATCGCAACAGTTGTGTCAGAATGGACGGGAGGCGGGTCTCATTTTATGTGCTCCTGCAGTTTTTTGAGTATGCGAGGAGTGGTCAGGGGCTGGAAAGGGGTTCCAGACGGAGCAGTCTGCCATTCTGACTGTCCGTCAACACATAAAGGTAGCCGTCAGGTCCTGTACGGACATCGCGAATGCGTTCTCTAAGGCTTTTGAGCAGGCTTTCCTCGCCGACAACCCGGTTTCCCTGAAGGATGACCCGCCTGAGGTGTCTCTGAACGAGCGCACCGATAAAGATGTTGTTTTTCCATTCAGGGAAAGCGCTGCCGTCGTAAATGGTCATCCCGGAAGGGGCGATGCAGGGCGTCCATTGGATCAAGGGTTGCTCGATGCCCGGGGCGGAAGTTTTATAGGAGATGATGTCTCCATTGTAATCAATACCGTACGTGACGATTGGCCAGCCGTAATTTGCTCCGGCCTTGAGAATGCCGAGTTCGTCTCCACCTTTTGGACCATGTTCATGGAACCAGATGGCGCCTGTTTCCGGGTGCCTGGCGATACCTTGAACATTGCGGTTGCCGTAAGTATAAATTTCAGGCTTGTATCCTTTCCTGCCAACAAAAGGATTGTCTTTTGGAATGGAGCCGTCTCTGTTGATGCGAACGATTGTACCAAGGTGGTTCGAGAGATCCTGGGCTACATGTTTTTTCCCGGAGTCTGAATGCCAATCCTTGTTGCCCCGGTCGCCAAGTGTTATAAAAAGCTTTCCGTCCGGAGCGATCAGCAGGCGTGATCCGAAATGCTTGGGTTTCTTGGTCTTAGGTTCCGCCCGGAAAATTACTTTCATGTTTTTGAGCGTTGTGCCGTCAAGAACCGCTCTGGCCACTTCAGTTCCTGTTCCGCCAAATCCTCCTGCCACATAGGAAAAGTAGATTGTCCGGTTTGTCGAGAAATCAGGATCAGGGATCACGTCAAGAAGGCCGCCCTGAACCTTGGCTGTAATTCGGGGAAGACCCCGGACGACCCTCGTGACACCATCATTTTTGAAGAGAAGCATCCTGCCGCCTCTCTCGGTGACGAGAAAGCTGCTGTCAGGGAGGAACGCCAACGACCACGGATAGTTGAGGCCTCTGACAACAGTTACAACCTTGAAGCTAACAGTTTTAGACGGTTGTTGTTCTGCAATGGCAGTGACCTGAAAACTCAACAGCAGACAGAGCAGAATGATAAAATGAAACATGCGGAGCTATCCTTTTTTTCCTTTTTTATATAAGCAATATAACGAATTCGCAGAGTGTAACGTTGCATCTGCAGCACTACAATGAAAAAAGGCAGCACGAAAATGCTGCCTTTTTTCTGTAAGATCAAGATCGGAATCAGTTTAGGACAGTGGAGTTTTCAGGTGCAGTTTTTGAAAGCCCTGCTACAAAAACGTCCCCGTATTCGAGTTGTGAGCGGAAAACCGATATCTGTGCAAGAAAATTATCCATTTCAGCTTTTGATATTCCTTTGGTTTCATAGGCTGATTTCAAGGCGACAAGAGGATTTTTTGGCTTTCCGTTGTGAAGAACCCTGAAATCCAGATGCGGACCTGTGGAGCGACCTGTAGAACCCACGTATCCTATAACCTGACCCTGTTTAATCCTGCTTCCTCGCCTTGCGTTTGCACTGAAACGACTCAAGTGAAGATATTTGGTGTGGTAACCGTTTGCATGCGCTATGGTTATCATGTTGCCTGCAGCACCTTTTCTGCCGCGGAACATGACTTTTCCATCAGCCACGGCATAAACCGGAGTGCCCGTTGGAGCGGCAAAATCAACTCCTCCGTGAAAATGACGCTTTCTAAGGATCGGGTGTGTTCTGTATCCGAAACGGCTTGAAATCCTGGAATAGTTGCAAGGGCTGACGAAGAAAGAGGTCTTGAGCGACTTGCCTTTTGCGTCATAGTAGGCGGTATTTCCTTTTGAATCCGTAAAACGGTATGCTGTCGAGGGAGTGTTTCCGGTAAATATCTCGGCAGCGAGGATTTTTCCGACACTGACAAATTCATCTCCTACCCATTGTTCTTCAAACAGAATATTATAGGCTGTTCCCGGCTGGATATCACGTTTGAAATTAATTTTATACGCGAAGAGTTTTTGCAACTGGGATATCAGCGCGTAGCGTTTCTTTTGCTGGAGTTCAGCAGAAAGAGTCGAGGAGATTGTTCCGGTAAGAGCGGAAACCCTGTTCTGGGATTCAAATGTTTCCTGCCAGATATTGAATGTACCAGCTTCAGGATCTTTCTGGACATGCAGAATCATTGAGGGAGACTGTTGGTAGGTAAAGCAAAGAAAGCTGCCCGAGGGATCTTTTTCGATAAGGTATGATTTCCCTGGGCGGAAATTTCTGATCGAGAAGCTTCCCTTGAGCTGTTCCGTAATTTCGTGAATGTTGTTTGGAGTAAGCCCTGCATCGATAAAAATACTGTAAAGAGATTGCCCTTTCCGGATGGTTTCCTCTATAACCGAGTTCGAGAACTTCGAACTCCCGTCTTCTATTTCGGCCAGTTCCGATTCTGCTGTAATACCAAGTTCATCGTCATAGCTTTTGAATAGTGAAGAGACATTCGGCAGGAAAAAGCCGGAGGTGATAACTGCTGCGCTTACTGCAATGGCAGCAATCAGTCCAGCGTGTTTTTTTGTTCGCATTGTTTTTGAAAACCGGTTCCATGTTTCAGAAATCAGTTTTTTACTATCCATCATACTCTATCCTCTGTAATTTATTCAGTTCAGTGAATACCTTGCGCAGGTTCACATGCATGTTTTTTCCCTTGGTCAGAAACCGAACAAAAGCACTTCTTCTCAGAAGCTGACCGCAGGACAGTCTTGCTATGGGAGGATGAATCCGATTTTCAGCAATCTCCATGGTAGGCATCCAACAATTTAAACGTAAAATGTTCAAATCGCAAAAAAACAGTAGGGAAAATGCCTTTTTTTGAAGAAAAATACGCTATAGGGTTGTGTTTTATGGTTTTTTAAAGTGAGTTTGATTGTGGTTACATTTACAAAGAGGTTTTTTCCTGATACTGTTGTGTTATCGGTTCAGGATTATTGACAGTGGGGAAAATGGGCAATCGAAAGCATTAAAGTATGAACCTGGCAGTCTGGCAGATACTTGGTATTTCGCTGGGACTCGGGCTTCTGGTTGGGCTTCAGCGGGAATGGTCCAAATCGGAAGGAGCGGGAATCCGGACCTATCCGATGATAACCGTTTTCGGTACTGTCTGCGCGATCCTGGCAGAGCGGTACGGGGGAGGAGTTCTGTTAGGGGGAATTCTTGTGGTAGGTGCGATGATGGTCATGATGAGAGTTATGATGAACGTGAACCTCCCGGTTTCCGAGCAACCTCATGCAGGTCCGACAACAGGCATAGCAGCATTGCTCATGTTTGCTGTGGGAGCTATGCTTGCCATGGGCCATATTTTGCCTGCTATAGCAACAGGTGGCGGGGTGGCAGTGCTTCTCCAGTGGAAAAAGCCTCTGCACGGGTTCGTGGAACGTATTGGAAAAGCTGACATACAGGCGATATTCCGGCTTGTGCTCATAGCCATGGTTGTTTTTCCCGTTCTGCCTGATAAAAACTTCGGGCCGTACGGGGTTTTGAACCCTTCGCATATATGGCTCATGGTTGTGCTTATTGTCGGTATCAGCGTCGGCAGCTATCTTGTGGCCAGATTTATGGGTGCAAAAACCGGCTCACTGCTTGGAGGAATACTCGGAGGCCTTATTTCAAGTACTGCTACAACAATAAGCTATGCAAGCAGGTCAAAAAAAGGCCAAGGTACATCTGCTCTGGCTGCGATGGTAATCATGATTGCTTCGACGATTGTTTTTGTTCGTGTTGCATTTGAAATTGCTGTCGTTGCTCCTGGAATTCTCCCTTTTGTGCTGCCCCAGTTTATGGTTATGTGCATCTATATGTCGATTATTGCTGCGATTGCCTGGTTTTTCGCCAGGGACGACCGGGAAGAGCTGCCTGAAACAGAAGACCCGTCGGCGCTGGGGGCTGCGGTTGCTTTCGGAGCATTGTATGCTTTTGTTCTGGTTGCTGTTGCTGCGGCAAAGGAATATTTTGGTGATGACGGGCTCTACGTTGTCGCCGTTATATCGGGTTTGACGGATATGGATGCCATAACGCTTTCAACCGCAAGGTTGATCGAGGCGGAACGGGTTGAAATAGATACCGGCTGGCGCATGATGATGCTTGGTGCGATGTCGAACATCCTGTTTAAAGCAGGTGCTGTTGCAGTATTGGGCGATCGCAGGCTCTTTTCCCGTATTGTCGTGCTTTTCGGGTTTTCCCTTGCCGGAGGTGTTGCGCTTTTGTGGCTGTGGCCGGAGGTTGGGTGAGGGGCAGAGAATTGTAAAATTTTGACTTAAAATTAGTGCCGTATGCTGAAAACAAACGAAAAAGATCTTGTAGAGTTTTTACTGCAGTGCCAGCCGGGTCCCCCAAAGTCAAGGGCAAGCTGGAGCGTTGATCACCGTGGAGAACCTTTTCTGCTCCCTTCTATAGGGGGGATTACCCTGAATGTTCAGGCAGGTGACAGCGCATTCGGCCTGGCCGGGGATCATGTCGAGCCCGGGGTGAGCTGTACCGCCGACACACACAAGCCGTTCGATCACCCGAACAATTCCGTGCAGATCTACTCCTGCGTAGGAAATACAGCAACAATTATTTCCGGTGATGCCAAAGGGGAAAAAGGTGTCGTACTCGGTCACCACGGCGGGTCGGAGCATGTGATTGTCGATTTTTCACGCAAGGTCAAGGAACAGCTTTCCTACAGCGACACTATCGTGATTCATGCAAAAGGGCAGGGGCTGAAACTCATTGACTACCCTGAAATTGTACCATTTAACCTTTCGCCCGAGTTGCTGAAAAAGATGAAGATCAGGCAGGTTGGTGATAACACACTTGAAGTGCCTGTCACAACTGTTGTTCCTGCTGCCTGTATGGGGTCGGGTATTGGCGCCTCACATGTTGCAAAGGGCGATTACGATATCATGACGAGTGATGAGCGGACCGTCAGGGAATACGGGCTTGACAGGATGCGGTTCGGCGACTTCGTTGCCCTCTTGGACCATGACAATCGTTACGGCAGGGCATATCGTCAGGGTGCGATTTCCATCGGTGTCGTTGTTCACAGTGATTCTCTGGTTGCCGGCCACGGTCCGGGTGTGACGACGGTATTGACCTGTGCAGGCCCAATGATAAGGCCTGTTGTCGATCCCAAAGCGAATATTGCCGATATTTTCGGGATCGGCACGGTGTTGAAGACCGCTAAAAAGAAGGGAGGAAGGAAAAAACAGGCATAGTCATACGAGGACGCCGGAGCTGGAATTTTTCCTCTTTTCTCATTGTTACTGTATTTTGCGTATGTCGCGTATTATTGTTGTGTTACCGTGGTTTTCTGTTTCAACGTAAATACTGTGCGGAGGAGTTATTATGGCAATCAAGTTATACGGTCGTGATCCTCTGAAAATGTTTGAAAATGTCTTTAATGAAACAGTGTCGCCCTTTGTTTCGTCTATGGTGGCACCGTCGTTCAAAGTCGATGTAAGTGAGGATGAAGAGGCTATCTACATCGATGCAGACATGCCGGGCATGAAAAAAGAGGAGGTGAAGATCAGCATGGATGAGGATGTTCTGACGATTTCAGCTGAAAGAACGCATGAGGAGGAGCAAAAAAAGAAAGATTATCACAGGGTTGAACGTTCATATGGCAGCATGAGCAGGAGCTTTTCGTTGGGTGAAAATGTTGATCTTGAAAATGTCGATGCGAAATATGATAACGGTGTCCTGCACATCGTTGTGCCGAAAAAGGAGCCTACGGAAAAGAAAGCAAAAGAGATCGAAGTCAAGTAATCACCACAACAAAAAACCCTCCTGCTTCGGAGGGTTTTTTGTTGTTTTAACCTGTGGATTGTCAGCAGTTTCTGACTGTTGACGATGTACGATCCTTGATCGTGCTTTCATCGAACTCATCCCAGTCGTGTTCATCGTGTTCACGCTGATAACCGGCTTCTTTCAGGCCGAAACTCATATCAGCAACCATTTCAGGCCGTTTTTCCTTCAGGTTCTTTACCTCTTCCTGAGTAAGAATTCTTGATTTGTCGAATCCGAGATCAATCTCGATCTTGCGGTTCTTGGTTTTTACCCGATCAATGTCGTAGAATCGCTTGGTCAGCGTGGTTTGAGCAAACGCTTTCAGACAGCCGAGCATATATTTGCGGACATAAGGATCCTTGATCCAGGGGTAACCGAAGAACGTTTTTCGGGCATAGAACCGCCCGTAGGATTTCAGCACACCCTTGAGGACATCCTCACGCTCCATATTGTCCGGCTTGATAATCGGAGAGACGAAGTTGTAACGTGAATAATCACGAACCTCGACCCTGTCACCAAGTTCCTTGAACAGATCGGAGAACGGCCAGGGAGTATAGATGGTCCAGTTGGCCATATCGGGATCCCAGTCCTTGCAGAGCTGATAGGTTTCTTCGATGGTTTCAGGAGTTTCGTGTTCGAGCCCCATAACAAACTGTGCTTCAGCAACGATACCGTTTTTCTGCAGCAGCTTGATTGCGTATTTGTTTTCCTCGATGGTTGTTTCCTTACGAAAACGGTTGAGGTTCATCTGACTGGCTGCTTCCGTACCCAGCGAAACATGAACGAGACCGGCCTTGCGGAAGAACGGCAGCAGGTCTGCATCGCGCATGATATCGGTTACCCTTGTGTTTATACCCCAGGTCACATTGAGTTTGCGGTCGATAAGCTCCTGGCACAACGAAACGAATTTCTGCTTGTTGATTGTCGGTTCTTCATCGGCAAGAATGAAGAATCCGACATTGTATTTCTTGACAAGAATTTCAATTTCATCGACGAAATGCTTCGGGCTCCTTGCCCTGTATCTGCGCCAGAATTGCCACTGTGAGCAGAATGTACAGGTGAAGGGACAGCCACGGGCGAAGTTCGGAACGGCAAGGCGGCAGTTGAGCGGTGTATAGATATACTTGTCCCAGTCGTACAGGCTCCAGTCGGGAGTCAGGTCATCAAGATCCTCGATAACGGGATGAGCGGCTGTTGCATGAACTTCCCCGTCATCGTTGACGTAGGCAATACCGGTAATGTTTTCACGGTCTTTCATATCTGTGCCGGCATCAATGGCCTTGATAATGTTGACGGCCACCTCTTCTCCTTCTCCACGGATAACATAGTCGGTTTCCGGAGCTTCGGACAACACCTGGGGATACATGAAGGTTGAATGAATGCCGCCCATGATCGTCTTGATCTTTGGATCGACCTTCTTGGCGATCTTCATGATATCCTGAGCCTTGAAAATGGAGGGAGTAATGTTGGTGGTCATAACCACGTCAGGCTTGTTGCTCCGGATAATTTCCTCAATGGTTTCGTCCGGAAGGTCGTCGGCCATGGCATCGACAAAGCGAACTTGTGAAAAGCCTGCTTGTTTCAGGGCACCGCCGATATAAGCCACCCAGCTTGGTGTCCAGTTCCCGGCGATTTCGGCTCCTCCAGAGTGATAATTTGGCTGAACCATCAAAATTTTCATCGGTATCCACCCTCCTGATATGTGTTGTTATTGGCTTTAGGGCATCTGCAAAACGTGCTTTTTAAAAAGCATTTCATTTACAAGGGCCCTCCTCTGTCGAGCTCTTCTGGTAACGGTTAAAAAGAAAAGATCCTAATAGATTCTGAAAATATAAAGAACAACCAATTTACAATTAATTTCCGAGATTATCATGAATCCTGCTCATTACTTCCGTTCGGCGTGTATGAGCATTGTATGGTAAAACCCGAAACTGATTTTTTGTTTGTTTTTTATGACCATCCCGGTTTCTTCCATGGCCCGGTTCATGTTTTCGTCCGTAATCATCTGAATTGTTGTTCGACGCTCTTTTTTCGGGAAAAACCCCCCAAGCCAGTGCTGAAATGCAAGAACTCTGTTGTAAGGAGCATAAGTGAAAATGACAGGGCCTTTGGTCAGGCTGGAAAGATTTTTGAACGCCTCGATGAATCCTTCCGCAGGGTAATGAATGAGTACATCGAAACAAACGACCGCATCATACGTTCCCTTGACCGATTCTATCGTATTTACCTCGAAATCAATCCTGTCCTGTACGCCTTTTGCAATGGCTTCTTCTTTTGACTTGTTCACCATCTGGGCAGCGATATCAACGGCTTTGACGTTATAACTATTCCCGGCAAGCCTGATGCTGAAAAGGCCCGTACCGCAGCCTGCGTCGAGAATTGTCGAGTCATCAGGCAGGTTGAGCTGCTGAAGCCACTCGTAAGCCTTGTCCATCATAACGGCATGACCCTCTCTGACCGTTGTGCGGACAGTTGAGAGCTTTTCGTTTCCGTAAATCGATGACCAGCGGTTGAATCCGTTGCCGTTGAAGTACGAGCGAAGCATCTTCTGGTGCTCTTCAGCATTGAATGATGGTGTACTGTTCATGCTGTTTGTTGTTGATTGATAAAGGTTATGGATACTTTTCCACTATGGGGTGCTGTGCGCACCTTCCATGTGGCTTTCAAGTTCGGAGTACAGTTCCTGCAGCTCTTCAATAGTGTCGTTGTCGGTTTTCCAGAACCCCCTTGAGTTTGCTTCAAGAAGCCGCCGGGTCATAGACATGGTTGCATGAAGATTAAGGCTTTTCAATCGTTCAAGCATTTCCCTGTCCTGCAGATAAGTTTCGTTAAACTGCGTGTATGTCCAGTCGTTTACCGCTGAGGCGGTTGCGCTCCAGCCGTAGGTGTTACTGAGGTGTGACTCGATCTCCCGTACTCCTTCATAGCCGTGCTCGAGCATTGAATCATACCATTTCGGGTTCAGAAGCTTGGTCCGCGCTTCAAGAGCTACCATGTGTTCAAGGGAACAGATTTTCTGCTTTTTACCGAAACCGTTGATATCGCCTACCATTACCCTGGGCTTCGAACGGCTGATTTGTTCCACTGATTTTGAGACGCCACCAAGGTATTCATAATAGTGATCGATATCGGAAAGGCCTATCTCGTAACTGTCAATATTCTGATAGGTCAGTGTTACGTTACGCAAGGCGGAGGTTAATATTTCCGGTGATTCTTCCCAGGTCCCCTGTGCACTGAACGAGAAACTTTTCCGGTTTATGAACGTTTCGGACAGTTCATTGTCAGTTTCCCAGTTGCTGCTTTCAATAAGATGATTCACGTTGGCGCCGTAGCTGCCGGATGCATTGGAAAAGATCCGGCTTGCTGCGCTTTCAAAGGAAATTCCCTGCTCGGCAGCCTGTCGCAGAACGTTTCTGCGGATAAAATTCACGGTTTCCGGCTCCTCTGCAGCAGCAGCAAGCCGTACAGCCTTGTCCAGCAGCATGATCTGGTGGGAGAGCAGGTCGCGGAATATTCCGCTGACTGTTACCACTACATCTATTCGGGGTCTTCCGAGTTCCTTGTGAGGGATAAGCTCGACGTCGCTGACCTTGCCCAGTTCATCGGTTTTCGGGCGGGCACCGATCAAGGCCAGTGCCTGGGCAACACCTTCACCGTCACTTTTCAGGTTATCTGTTCCCCACAGGACAAGCGCTATCGATTCAGGAAGACAGCCGCTTTCTTCGCGGTAGCGGGCCAGAAGTTCTTCTGCTGAGGCTTCTCCCTGCTTCTGCGCAAACAACGAGGGGATGCTGAAGGGGTCGAGACTGTGAATATTACGGCCTGTCGGGACTATTTCAGGGTTTCGTACCAGATCGTTGCCGGGAGACGGTTCGATGTAACCTCCAGACAGTGCATCCAGCATGCCGGTAATTTCGCGGTTGCTCGTCATCGCGACAAGTATGCGCTGCAGTGTCTTCCAAAGCCCGGAGAGCTGGCCGGGTTTAATTGACGCTTCCCGGTGCAGGTAGTGTTCGGCTGCAGAGACCCGTACCGGAAACGTTGCCTCAAGAATGTCGTGAAGCTTATGCTGTACTCTCTTTTTCTCCGGGAGGCTGCCGATAAAAAGCCTGACTGTTTCCCGGGTTATGTTCATGATCTGCTGCCATTGGAGGTTTGCCTCGCGGTTGCTGCCGCTTTGTTCGAGCAGGCTGTTGTAGTTCACCTTTCGAACCTTGCAGATATATTCAGGTAAGGACAGGTTCTGCAGTTCGGCAAGAGGATGACCGGCGAGCAACGTGAATTGGTCCACCAAGGTTTCCGGTGACGGGTCTTTGCCGATGACGTGGAGGCCGAGAGGGATCATGCGCTCCTCAACTTTGTACAATTCGTTGTTCAGGGCCGTGAGGTATTGCTCGGTTGAGAGAGGTTCTCGCTCGATGTTCAGATCCAAGGAGTCAGCCAGCGCGGAGATCTCTTCAAGGATTTCATGAGACAGGGTTTGGTGACAGCTTTCTATAAGATGTCTGAGCTGCCGCAGCCCTTTATAGAGCCCTGCCTGTTCCAGAGGAGGAGAGAGATAACTTATGAGTGTCGCAAACCCCCTCCTTTTCGCAATAGCTCCTTCACTGGGATTGTTGACACAGTAATAGTAAAAATCAGGCAAGCTTCCTATCAGGCGTTTTGGCCAGCATGAGGATCCCAGTCCAACCTGTTTCCCGGGCATGAATTCAAGTGCGCCATGTGTGCCGAAATGAATAACCGCGTCGGCCTGCCAGATATGTTCGAGCCAAGCGTAGAAAGCTGCGAAAGCGTGGTTTGGTGCAGCATCTTTTGCTTTGAGAAGGCGCATGGGGTCACGCTCATAGCCAAAGCTCGGCTGTTGCCCGATAAAGATATTTCCAAATGTCTTGCCAAGGATGTGAAAGCTCTTGCCATCGTTAAGTATCTCTCCCGGAGCATCGCCCCAGAATGATTCAATTTCATGATAATAGGGAAAGACCTTCCGGTACTTTTCTACGGTCAGATGTTCGGCGACGTTGCCGTCGGTTCCGAACAGGTTCCGGTTCCCTTCAAGGAGTTCATCCCTGAGCGCTGCTGCGTTGTCGGGCAGTATAACACTGTAGCCGGCTTGGTGCATTTCCCTGAGCACTTTGAAGAGGCTCTCAAAAACATCGAGGTACGCCGCTGTGCCGGCATTTCCCAGGTTCGGCGGGAAGTTGAAGAGTATTATGGCTACTTTTTTCTCCGAGGGAGCTTTTTTTCGCAAAGCCACATGTTTCACTATCCGATCCGCGATAATCCCTGTTTCTTTCGGCAGGGGTACTGTTTTGTCGCTTTCTTCCTCCGCTCCGGCATAAACATGTGGCTCAATGGCCCCGTCAAGTTCAGGTACGGCAACGCTGAGCGCTGTTTGCAGCGGAGTCAGTCCAAGGTTGTCGGATTTCCACTGTTGTATCGACTGGAAAGAAAGCGGAACAAGATTAATATATGGTGCCGCGGTTTTCTTGAGAGCTTCTACAGCCTCGGAAGCTCTGTTTTCCGCGGGTCCTCCCACCAGAGAAAATCCGGTGGCGTTGATAATCAGGTCAGGAGAGAGCCTGCCGTTACGTTCGCTGCCGAAGAAGCTGCCAAGGGCCGGTCGAAAATCAAGGCCTCCGCTGTATGCGATAAAAGCATCGAGTCCCCTGGATTCCAGTGATCGGAGCAGATGTTCAAGGTGCTGCATGTTTTTGCTGAGCACTGTGGCGCGCATGGCAAGAATTGCTATTTGCCCTTTATCTGTACCGTTCCGGTTCCTGCCGAGCCATTCTCTGAACTGTATTGCAGAGAAAAAAGGTTCAGGCGCATCGGGATGATAGATGGCGGTATCGGGATAGAATATCGGGTCTTTCTGTGGAAGCCGTCCGGTAAATGAGGATATATAGCGATCGATCAGCAGGCAGAGAAAGCGCTCCATGTTTTCATCGGAACCGTTAAGCCAGTACTGGTGAGCAGCAATAAAGGTATGGATATCTCTTGCCTTGCCGGGAATATGTTTCATTACCTTGCTGATATTACGCACAAGTGCAAGCTGGCGCTGGCTTTCACCATGGCTTTTGTTTGGTTTAAGCCTTGCCGCCCATTCCCTGAAAACACTTTTTTTCTTTTGCTCTTCATCCGGCTGGTGCATGGTGAATTTGCCAAGACGCGTCTGGCGGATAAGAGCCGGGTTACTTGTTATGATGCAGACCGGGCAGTTCGCTCCTGAAAGGAGCTCTTCAAGCGGTCTGACAATTTCTTCGCTGAAAAGCATGGCACCGAAAATGAAATCCGCCCCGGAAAATACTTTTTCAAGCTTCCGCCAGACTTCTTCGCCCTTGTGAAGGCCGAGGTTGAAGATCATTACCTCGAGCCGGCAGTCAAACTCACGGTTCACAACAGCAGCAGCATGTTTCAGAGCGCTGTTGTTCGTCGCTTCCATTGTTAAAAAGAGAAATCGCATAGGCACTTCTCTGTATTTGTATGATATGAGCAGCTTTCCGGTTCCGTTAAATAGCATGATGCAATACGGTTCCGGGTTCATATCTCTGCGGGGAATTTGTAATGCCTTTGAAGCTGCCTTTACCATGATAAAGGCTGTTTGTTCGACAATTACAGACCCTGACAGAGTAACCTGAAAAGAATAAGGGTATTAAATGAGCAGTACCTGATTCTGCTGGAAAAGATTTAAGGCGAATGGGAAGATGGGCGCAGTGCGTGCCTGTTCGGGAATGAACTTGTTGTGTGAAATGAAACGGGCAGGGTTTTGATAGAGGGTGACGTAAAAGGGTGTATTATGAGTTTGACTGGCTGGTGACCGCTCGCAAAAGGAAAACAGCATCGATGTGTTTTCGGCAGAACAGCCCTGTACGGCAACAATCCCTGAGGAGAGCTCCTTGCTTTTCGACTTGGCGTTGAACGTTGAGGTTTTGGCGAGGAAACTGTAACCTAAAACCGAAACCAGAAAAAACAGGGAGATTTCTAAAAAACGCCAGACACTTCTGGATATGTTGTGCTTTCCGGGTACTGACATACAGCAATTTTTTAAATATATCAAACTACGTTGGAATAATGAAAGCAAAGGTGCTGTGGTTTTCCCTTATATGGAGTGAGTTGCGTGATATGGGCGTGTTATGGGCGCCTTTTTGCTGTTGATTGTGCAATTTTCAGCGATTTATTATTCGTCAAGCATACCTTCAAGGCGGTCCTCAAGATCGGCATAGATTGACTGAAGCTGGTTAATGGTGTCCTGGTCGGCTTTCCACATGCCTCTACCGTTTGCTTCGAGCATCCTGCCTACAATGTTCAGGGTTGCCTGGGGATTGGCCTCTGTGAGGCGCTCCCGCATTTCTTCATTAAATGCGTATGTTTCCGCTGCTTTTTTGTAGACCCAGTCGTCAACACCCTTTGTAACGGCATCCCAACCGAGCATGTAGGTAAACCGGTTACTGATTTCCGTTGCTCCGGTGTGGCCCTGGTCGATCATGCTTTCAAACCATTTCGGGTTCAGAAGTTTTGTGCGGAACTCGACTTTCAGAGCTTTGTCGGCATCATCCACTTTTACGTCGGCTGTGAAAGTTTCGACGTAATTCAGCTTGACGTTGTTGCCTTTGGTGTTTCTTCTCCGGGCGGAAAGCTGCAGTGACCCGGAAGAGGAGAAGTAGCGATCGATGTCCGATATGCCGTACTCGGCCGAATCGACCTGCTGGACAACGCGGTCCACGGTACCGAGAAGGTTTTCAAGAATCTCGGGTTGCTGGTCGCCGTAGCGGTTACCTCCGTAAGCATAGCTTGTTCTTTTGATGAACATGTTGTCGAGATCTTCTTCGGATTCCCATGCGGAGTCTTCGATCAGTTCTTCAACCATAGAGCCGTAACTGCCTGGTGCCTGGGTGAACAGCCGGGCAGTAGCAGCCTCGAAATCCTGCCCTTTCGCAACAGCTTCATCAACATGTTTTTTGATACTGTTCATCTCTGCCGGCTCGTCGGCTTTTGCGGCATCCTTGACCAGTTTATCCAGCAGATCGACCAGAACACCGAAGGTGTCGCGGAAAATCGAACTGATCTGGATGAGGACGTCGACCCTGGGACGTCCGAGTTTTTCAAGAGGGACAAGGCTGTAATGGCTGATCTTGCCCTGAGCGTCATAAGCCGGTTCAGCACCGATAAGATGGATAATTACCGAAACAGCCTCACCTTTGCTTTTGATAGTATCGAGACCCCATAGAACCTGGGCGATGGTTTCCGGATGGCTGCCTTCATTTTCTTCCTGGTGTCGTTTGATAATTGTTTCGGCAATCTGCTTCCCTCGTTTGAATGCCAGTTCTGAAGGAATGCGCCATGGGTCGATAGCATGCATGTTGCGTCCTGTCGGCAGAATACTTGCTCCATCCCTGACAATATCGCCACCCGGTCCCGAAGGAATATATTCGCCGCAAAGGGCCATGAGGAGGGAGGTCATCTCGCGGCTGTTATCCTCCAGCGCTTGCTTGAGAGCTACGCCCTCTTGCAGTGAGGTATTGAGCGCTTGCGCCATCTCTTCGGTGATTTTTGCTTCTCCGGTCAACACTTTGAAGGCTGCCGCAGGGTTTCCTTTTCCGGTGAAGATGGTTTGTTCAATAAAGTCTTTCGTATGCTCATCAACCCTTTCGCGCACTTCAAGCGCCTTAGGCTCCCCTTTGCGCGCGCGTGTGGCGAGAGATGCATAATCGCCATAATCACGGGATTCACTGATTGCCTCAAGAATGACAGACGGCAGTGAGTGTTCGTTACCCCGGACTTTCAGATATTCCGTGATGGTGGTGAGCTGACTTTCAAGCGGTGGAGTTTCCCCGAAGATATGCAGTGCGTTGGATATCAGCTTGCCTTCAAGCTCCATGAGATAGGTGTAAAGCCGGCTGAGGTAGTCGCTGAAACTTTCTCCTTCAACTCTCGGGCAGTCATCCGTCAGGTTGAGCTGTTCTGCTTTTTCGATTATGGCTTCTTCCGCTTCAGGGTCGGCAAGTTTTTTAAGGTCGCGTTCCCTGTAGTCGTTGAGCATGTCCTTAAATGCAGGAAGCTCCTTGTAAAGTCCGGCGCGGGCCAATGGAGGAATGTTGTGGGAAATCATTGTAGCGTAACCGCGGCGTTTGGCAATATTTGCCTCGCTCGGGTTATTGACCGGATAAATGTAGAAATGAGGGACTTCGCCAAGCAGTGCGTCGGACCAGCAGTCGCCCGTGACACCGAGCTGTAGGCCGGGCATCCATTCCACGGTGCCGTGCATACCGACATGTATAAGCGCGTTTGCGTTGAAGCTGCGGCTGATCCAGCGGTAGAAGGAGATATATTGATGGTGCGGTGTGTTTTCCTTGTCGAACAAAAGCCTCATCGGATCCCCCTGGACTCCGAGGCGCGGTTGTACCCCTATGAAAATGTTGCCGAGGGTAAGGCCGCCGATAAAGAGTCTGTCAGTGCCAAGCGGGGCAATATCGCCCGGGAACCCTCCCCAGCGTTCTTCTATGCGTTCGCGTTCACGGATGGAGGTGATTTGCTGGTATGCATCCTTGTCGATGCCGAACGCTTCGGGTTCGTGTGCTTGGATTTCGTAGTCGGTTGCCTTGTCGAGCATTTCAAGCAGCTTTTCCGGAGATTCCGGAAGAGTGCCGACATTGTAACCCTCGGCCTCGAGTTGTTGCAGGATTTTGTAAATGCTTTTTGGAACATCCAGAAGTGCGGCACTGGCTTTGCGTCCCATACCGGGTGGATAATCATAGACAACGAATGCGACTTTCTTGTCCCGGTTCTTCGTGTTTCGCAGTTCGGAAAACTTGCTTGCGAGTCCGGAAAGTCTTTCGAGCCTGTCCGGGACCGTCTGGAGTTTGCCGTCCTTGACTGCACCCAGAACGACGGGGCAGACCGCGCCATCCATTTCCGGCAGAGAGTACGTCATGGCCGACTGAAGGGGCACGACGCCTTCGGTTTTCCATGAATTAAAGTCCTGAATAAAGAGCGGTTGCGAAACAACGTAAGGAGCATTGATCGAGGTGAGAATCTCATCCCGTGCACTGGCGGATGCACCTGGTGTTGTCGCTCCGGCAGGGCCTCCTACAAAACCAAAACCCATCATGTTGATGAGCATATCGAGATCGGCGTTCACAAACCATTCGCGTGCAGCCACATGGCCTTCTACCCCCATGACGAAGACAGGGAGCACATTCAGCCTTTTGGCCTCGATTGCCCGTATGGTGTTGTCGATGTACTCTTTTTCCTGGAGCAGGTGTTTGCGGAAAAAGACCAGCCCTATGTTACGTTTTTCTTTGGATTTTTTGTCCCGCTTCTTGTTCCATTTGGTGTAGTGGTTCAGATCCTTGAAATAGTCAGGAGCTTCAGGATGATAGAACCCCATGGTGGGAACCTCAACGACCTTGTCTGCCTTCACTGCCACCTCGAAGTATTCAGCCATGATATAGTTGAACATGCTGGCGAGGTTTTCTGCGGTAGGGTGCATCCAGTAGGTATAGACCTGCATCCAGTTTTTAAAATCCTTCGCCTTTTTCGGGATCAGCGGCAGCATGGTGCGCATGATCTTGAGCAGTTTCATGTAGCCGTAGAGGGCATCTTCATCACGTCCCTTAACGAGCATTTTCGCCACCTTTTTAACGATTTCCGGCATACCGCTGCCGTCACCTGAGACGACATAGTTGCCGACCTTTGTCATCTGCATGACTTCAGGCATCGACTCATATGCGAAAATGGTGCTGACGTTCGACTGGTCGATCTGCTCCTTGAGCCAGTCAGCCTGTCCCTTGAACTGAATAAGGGTCGTAAAGATGCAGTCTGCATTGCGGATGGCTTCAGCAGCTTCAGGATTCTGATGTTCCAGGTCCTGGTCGGTCCACTGGGTCAGTTCCGCATAACGGCTGATTTTGTCTGTTACTTCACGCCATACTCGCTGATTGCACTGTTCCATCCCGACGATGGCTGCAATTTTGATTTTACTCTGCATAGGAAACGAAGGTCAGCATTGGTTAAGGTAATTCCAAGAATACCAAATGTAATAATAGTTTGATGAATAGTAAAACAAACAAGCCCCTTTTCCCGAGGGGCTTGTTGGCAGTTGAGATGTGATCCTGACAGGTGCTAATAGACGAAATCAACACCGAAAATGAAGCTTCTGCCCGGAGCGCGGAACCACTCGGCTTCTTCGTACTGTTCGTTCGTGATGTTTTTGCAGAAAAGCGAGAGGCCAATGTTGTCCGTGGCCTGGTACTTGGCGCCTGCATTGAAAACGATAAAGCCGCCGGGATAGTTGTCGCCTTCAGGGTTCGGATAAGTACTGACAGCCTTGTATTTGCTGACATACCGGCCATTAGTGTTCAATGCCAGACGGCTGGTGGGATTCCAGGTGGCACTGACGGATGCTGTATGTTCAGGGCGGTACTGCAGCCAGTCGGGATCCGGGTTCCGGTTGCCTGCAAGTGATGCCTCACGGTCTGTTTTATCCTTTGCGTTCATGTATGCATACCCTAGGCTGAAGTTCACCGCATCGTTCGGACGTACGTTCAGACTGGTCTCGATACCCCAGATACGAGCCTTTGCCAGGTTTTCATACATGAAAATTATTGGGAACCCCCCTGACGGATTTATGTTGCGTGACTCGATCAAGTCTTTGTATTCATTAAGATAAGCGGCCACGTCAAGTGAAACCTTGTCACCAAAGTTCTTGAAAAAGCCGATTTCATACCCGGTCATGCTCTCCTTGTCGAGAGCAGGGTTCGGGTTGCCGACAAACAGGCCCGCATCACGAACGAGGCGTTCTGAAAGAGTAGGCGCCCGGAAGCTCTTGCCTGCAGATGCGCGGAAAGAGAGGTCCTCTGTAGCCTTGTAGTTAAGGGCGAGCCTTGGACTTACGGCGTCAACGGATTGATTTTCTATTTCCGCAGTGACGGTTGGGGCTAGCCATGGAGTGAACGGAGCCGCCGAATAATCCTTGTAAGTAACTTCGTCTGCATCTATGCCGCTCCAGTCATAGCGCAGGGAAAGCAGGGCCGTCAGGCGGTCTGTAATCCTGAATTCGTCCTGGATAAAAAGTGCGAAGTTTCTTTCCTGAATATTTCCCAGTTCACCGGGAACAGGCAGGTCAGCCCTGTACTGAGTCGAGGCGAGGTCGACCAGGTTGCCGTCAATGCCGAACAGAAGGCGGTGCTTGTTGTTAGCACGCCAGTCGAGCTTGAAACCTGCCCCGTAGCGGTCGGTCTTGTTTTCGTTGAATTCTCCGGGCTCCCTGTCATAGATGTAGAATGGCCCGAATGGGGGGAAGCTCTGTGTTGTGTCGGTAGGATTATAGTCGATCCTGTAGTCGTTGCGGGTGTAGTAAACTCGTGCGTCGAGGCTCAGGTCGTCGCTGAGCAAATTGACGTAATTGAGTCCTGCAAGAGCATTTTTCCTGCTGACAATGTCATCTGTGTAAACGTCATGGACAAGATCGTAGGCTCGTTCCGGGTGAGGAATAAATGTTCCGCCGGGTCCAAGATCGTATGGCCAGGTACTGACATATCCGGCTTCTGTTTCATTATAAAACGAGGTGAGCTGCAGATATTGCCTGGAATCAATATCGTAACGAACTTTCAGCTTGACGTCGTTGAGCAGGGTTTGCGCGTTGTCGCGGTAGCCGTCGTCTTCGCTGTGGGTGTACAGCAGACTGTAATTCAGCTTGTCTGTTTTGTTCCCGATGCCGACGTAGCTGTTCCAGAGCCAAGGGGTGTTGTCTTTGTAGTATTCGCTCTTGTCGCTGTCCGGCGGGTTGTCGTAGAAACCGCCGCTTGCACCAGCCTTAACCTCGAACTTTTCGGGCAAACTGCCGTATACGTTGACAACACCGCCCATGGCAGCTGAACCGTAAAGTGTCGATGCAGCACCCTTGACGACTTCAACCTTGTCTGCGGCATTCATGTTGACGTTGGTCCATACAATGCCTCCGGTCTCAGGTGTGTTGATGGGAAAGCCGTCGTAAAAGGCATTGACACGGGTACCGATACCGCCTCCCTGGAAAGTGTTCGATCCGCGGATCTGCACCGTGGCGGCACTGTAACCGGATGAGCGTGTGACATTGACTCCTGGTACGGTTTCGATGACCTGGTCGAGTGAGGGGCTTGGTTCTTCCCTGATTTCTTCGGTTGTCACGACAGAGGTGGTTACCGGAACATCGAGCCTGTCCTGTTCGTAGAGTGCAGCACCGACAATAATCTCCGAGGCCATAACGGTTGTCTGTCCGAGCTGCGGGTTGACGGTTGTTGTTTCGCCGGCATTGACTGTAACCATCTGGAAAAACGGGGCGTAACCTATGGCATTGATTTTAAGTCTGTAGGTTCCCGCAGGAATATTCTGAATCGTGTAATTGCCCTCTATGTCGGATGCCGAGCCGAGGGTTGTGTTTTCGAGCATGGCCGAAGCGCCGATTACCGCTTCGCCGTCGGTTTTGTCTGTGATCGTACCCCTAAGTGATCCGGGATCTGCCCCCTTTGCAGGCAGGGGTAAGAGCATGAGGGTTAGTAGAAAAATAGTGAGGAGCAAACGTACAGGGGGTAATTCTCGGTAATACTTTGTTTCCATGAACGTTCTGTTGTTAGGTGTGTTACTAAAAAATCCTGCAAGAAAATATTCCTGCAGGAAGGATATGTGTTGCTAACCGAAATAGCTATAAGATTTTCAGCAGTATCCCGTAAGAAAATAAAAAAAGGTTTGAAAAATCAGCATTTATGATCAGTCCCGGTGAGAAAACCCGTGAGCTGTTGCGATGCTAAAGCAAACAAGCCCCTTTTTCGAGGGGCTTGTTTGCTTGTAATGACGGAGAATTTGATGATGTCTAATAGACAAAATCAACGCCGAGAATGAAGCTCCTGCCCGGAGCGCGGAACCATTCTGCCTCCGAATACTGTTCGTTTGTGATGTTCTTACAGAGGAACGAGACTCCCACGTTGTCCGTTGCCTGGAATTTAGCACCTGCATTGAAGACGATGAATCCACCAGGGTAGTTGTCCCCTTCGGGGTTCGGGTAAGAACTGACAGCTTTATACTCGCTGACATACCGTCCTGTTGTGTTCAGGCTCAATCTGTCGGTTGCTTTCCACATGGCGCTGACAGACGCTGTGTGCTCCGGGCGGTAAGCAAGCCAGTCGGGATCGGGATTCAGTTCCCCGGAAAGTGAGCTGCCTTCACCAGTCTTGTCCTTTGCATTCATATAAGCATAGGCGAAGTTAAGGTTCCAGTCGGGATCAGGCCGCACATTCAAACTGGTTTCAATTCCCCAGATCCGTGCTTTTGCAACATTTTCATACTGGAAAAGAATTGGCCAGTACTGGGGATTCAGGTTTCTCGATTCAATCAGGTTGTCATAATCGTTGATGTAGGCCGAGATATCGAGCGACACCTTTTCGGAAAACTGCTTGAACATGCCCACTTCATAGGCGGTCATGGTTTCCTTGTCGATTTCAGGATTTGGAATCCCTAAAAAGAGACCAGCATCACGAACAAATCTTTCGGCAAGGGTTGGTGCACGGAAGCTCTTGCCCCAGGATGCACGGAACGACATGTCGTCAGTTGCTTTGTAATTCAGGGCGATACGTGGGCTGATTGCATCAACCGAAGGGTTTTCTATATCAGCTTCCGCTAAAGGTGCACCCGCAGGATAGGCCGGGCTGCCAAGAACGGCTTCATAATCAAGGTAGGAAACCTCATCCGCATCAATACCGCTCCAGTCATAGCGAACCGACAACAGGGCCGTCAGGCGATCGGTCACCTTGAATTCATCCTGGGCAAAGAAGGCAATGTTTTTTTCCTGGATTTCACCAAGTTCACCCGGGACAGGGATTTCAGCAACGTATTGGGTTGACTGTACATCGACAATATTCCCGTCAATGCCGAACAGGAGGCGATGCTTGTCGCTTGCGCGCCAGTCAAACTTGAGTCCGGCACCATAGCGGTTGGATTTGGTTTCATTGAACTCGCCCGGATCACGATCGTAGATCGGAAGAAAAGCTGGAAATGCCGGTATGGGGGCACCACCCGGGAAAGGACTTTCCAGATACGTTGTGTAATGGAAACCAAAGATTTGGGGCAAAGATGTCGGGTTGTAATCGATGCGGGTTTTATTATGTGTATAGTACAACTTTGCGTCAAGGCTCAAGTCGTCACTCAGCAGGTTAACGTAATTCAGTCCCACCAGAGCGTTTTTTCTCTTGATGGTATCGTCAACATATACTGAATCAACAGCATCATAGGCGAACTGGGTCAGCGGGTTGAAAGTTACTCCTACGTCTACTCCTCCAGCGGGTATAAAACCGCCAGGCGGGTCAGGGAGTGGGATTATTGGCTGAAGAAACATGAAATCAATATCGGCGGTATAAGGCCAGGTACTGGGATAGCCGCCTCTTGTTTCGTTGTAAAAAGAGGTGAGCTGGATATACTGGTCGGAGTTGATATCGTAACGCGCTTTCAGTTTGACGTCGTCGATGCTTGACCAGGTGTTTTCCCTGTAGCCGTCATCCTCGCCGTGCGAGTAGAGCAGGTTGTAGTTCAGCTTGTCTGTTTTGTTCCCGATGCCGACATAGCTGTTCCACAGCCAGGGTGTAAAGTCTTTGCGGTATTCGCTCTGGTCGCTGTCCGGTGTGCCATCGTAAAATCCACCGCTTGCGCCTGCTTTTACTTCGAATTTTTCCGGCAGGCTGCCGAACACATTGACGACACCACCCATGGCTCCCGAGCCGTAAAGGGTAGCTGCAGCGCCTTTCATGACCTCTACCTTGTCGGCGGCGTTCATGTTCACATTGGTCCAGACAACTTCACCTGTTGTCGGTGTATTGATCGGGAAGCCGTCGTAAAGGCCCTGAACGCGGGTACCGATCGCACCGCCCTGGAAGGTGTTCGAGCCGCGGATCTGTACAGTAGAAGTCCCGTAGCCGGCGGAACGGTTGACGTTGACGCCCGGAACGTCTTCGATAACCTGGTCGAGAGTCGGGTTGGGTTCTTCCTTTATTTTTTCATCGGTTACAACTGAAACCGTTACAGGAACCTCAAGCCGGTCCTGTTCGTAGAGCGCAGCGCCGACAACAATCTCGGAGGCCATGACGGTTGTCTGTCCAAGCTGCGGGTTGATGGTTGTTGTCTCACCGGCGTTTACCGTAACGGTCTGGAAAAACGGCGAGTATCCTATGGCATTAACCTTGAGCCTGTAGGTGCCGGCGGGAATGTTTGAGATCGTGTAGTTTCCTTCAACGTCGGATGCCGAGCCGAGGGTTGTGTTTTCGAGCATGGCTGAAGCGCCGATTACCGCTTCGCCGTCGGTTTTGTCTGTAATTTTGCCCGTCAGTGAACCGGGATCGGCTGCCCAGGCAGGCAGGGGCAAAAGCAAGACAGTCAATACAAAAACGGCGAGGAGCAAACGTACAGGGGGAAATTCCTGATAGTGCTTGGTTTCCATGGACGTTCTGTTGTTAGGTGTGTTACGGAAAAATCCTGCAGGATAGGATACCCAATGCAGGAAGGATATGTGTTGCTAACCGGAAAGCTATCAGATTTTTAAGGAAAGTGCAATAATTACCGTATTAATTTATAAATATTATTGCAGCAGTGATGTGGTAATCTGAGAGCGAAAAAAGTCAAAGAGACTTTTTTCCGGCCTTGTCGATACCGGGACAGGAGTGAAACAAGACAGTTTGGTACAAGTGTGTCAGATGATTTCGAGTTCTTTGCCTATGGTGTTGAACTCCATGATTACCTTGTCGAGGTGTTTCTTTTCGTGGGTTGTCATGAAGCTGGTTCTGAGCGCTTCGTAGCCGGGCATCACGCCGGGACGTATGAACGCATTGACATAAACACCTGCATCGAACAACTTTTTCCAGAACACCATGGTTTTCATCTGGTCGCCGATAATTACCGATACAATGGCAGTGCGGGACGGCATAAGCTTGAAGCCGGCGGCATTGAGACCTTGACGGACATAGTCGGTGTTGACAATAAGCCTCTCGATCAGCTCAGGTTCTTTTTTCAGGATTTCCAGTGATGTAAGTACCGCTGCGACACTCGCCGGTGTAGGTGATGCGCTGAAGATCAGTGAGGAGGCGTTGTGCTTGATAAAGTTGATGACATCACGCTCGCCGACGACGTAGCCGCCAAGGGAACCGAAAGTTTTGGAGAATGTCCCCATCATGAGGTCAACCTTGTCGACAAGGTTGAACTCCGAAGGAGTGCCTCGCCCGTCCCGCCCGATAACCCCTACGGCATGTGCATCATCGAGCAGTATTCTTGCTCCGTATTCCTGTGCGAGTTCGACAAGGCTCGGCAGCTCGATGATTTCTCCGGATACGGAAAATACCCCGTCGGCAACGATCAGCTTGCCGGCATCATCCGGAATTGTTTGCAGCACCCTTTCAAGGTCCTCCATTGAGTTGTGGGTGTATCGGACGAACTTTGCCGACTGGCCGACGGCCATGATAGATGCTGCGACAAGGCTGGCATGGTTGTCCTTGTCACATATGACATATTCTCCCCGCTGGACAAGTGTCGGGATGACTCCCTGTCCGGTTTGGTAACCGGTGCTGAAAAGCAGGCAACGCTCTTTTTCAAAGTATTCCGCAAGCTTTTCTTCAAGCTCAAGATGCAGATTGACGGTTCCGGTCATGTATCGCGATCCGGAACAGCTGGTACCATATTTTCTTATGGCTTTGATCGATGCTTCCTTGACTCTTTCGTCGGCAGTCAGTCCAAGGTAATTGTTAGATCCGGCCATGATAAGTTTTCTGCCGGCAAATGAGACTACCGGGCCTTCCATTTCTTCGATCGGATGAAAAAAGGGATATATGCCCAGTGCTTTTATTTCGTCGGCCAGAGTAAAATCGTAGCACTTTTTGAAGAGATCTTTGCGTGTATTCACAGGACTGAATATTCTGCTTCAGTATATAATTAGTCGCTGATGAGCCGGAAACTCATTCTACTCTACTCTGTTATTCAGCGAGTTGTCCGGAGACCTGATTGCTCGCACAACAAGTTAGAAAATGAATGTATTAAAAATTTTGCTTTTTTTTGGAAGCTGTATCTTCTTTTTTAAAAGCGCGATGTCCTTATATCTAACTTGAGTGAATGTAAAAAACGCTGAGTTTAATGGATCCCAACATTCTTGTGACCGGTGCGACAGGCTTTATTGGCGCAGTTGTTGTCGACTACCTGAAAAGCAGAGGATATAACGTCAGGGTGCTTGTAAGGCCGGAGAGTGATATCAGAAAAGTTTTGGCTATGCAGGTGGACATCCGGAAAGGCAGCTATAACGATCCGGCATCACTCAGGGAGGCCGTTCAAGGCGTCGCTATGGTTATCCATCTTGCAGGTGTAACAAAGTCAGCCGATGAACGGGGTTATTATGACGGTAATGTTTTGCCTGTAAAAAATCTTCTTGAGGCCGTTATGGAAGTAAATCCCGGCCTGCGGCGTTTTGTTCTGGTGTCGTCACTTGCAGCAGCAGGCCCTGCGGGCAATCCTGATCCCGGTATTACGGAAGAAGATATTCCGAAACCGGTCAGTATTTACGGGCGCAGCAAGCTTGAAGCAGAAAAGATTTGTTTCTCCTGCAAAGATCGTCTGCCGGTAACTGTTGTCAGACCTCCTGCGGTATACGGGCCGGGTGACAAGGATGTACTGCGGTTTTTGGTGATGCTTAAAAGGGGCCTGGTAATCGCAGCGGGCGATGTCAGAAAGCAGCGTTTAAGCCTTGTGCATGTCGATGATCTTGTTCGCGGGATTGTCATGGCTTCTGAATCGCCTGCCGGGATCGGCGCAACCTATTTCATCACGTCCCCAAAAGGATACTCATGGGAGGAGCTTTCTACAGTGGCGGCCAAAGAGCTTGGTGTACAAACTTTCCGCAAAATTTCTCTGCCGAAACCACTGATAAGCGCTATTGGTTATATAGCCGGGTTGATAAGCTCGATTTCCGGACGGTCCGGTTTTTTGAATCCGGACAAGGTTAGCGAGATGGTGCAGGATTACTGGGTTTGCTCGCCGGAAAAAGCTGAGCGGGAGCTTGGGTTTACAGCCTCGATTCCACTGGATCAGGGTATGCATGCCACTATAGCATGGTACAAAGAGCAGGGGTGGCTCTGAATAAAGTCAAAAGGCAAAAGTCAAAAGGCAAAAGGCAAAAGTAAAAAAGGTAAGTCAGCTCTGAATAAAGCGGCTTCTCCTCTTCAATTTTGACTTTTGACCTTTTACTTTTGACTTAACAGCTGTTGCATCAGGCGCAGGAGGAGATACTTTTCGTCGGGATAGGTTTCCAGCCCTTTGAGAGCTGCATCGGTTTGTTGCAATGCCAGAATTGCCCGTTCGGTTTCTTCTTGTGAGAATAGCGATGCATACTGCAGGTAATTTTTTGCAAAGAATTCCTGTTTGCCGAACATTCCGAGCATTTTCGCTGTTTCGGAAAGCGGCAATCGGCGGGCGCCTGGTGAATGGAGCTTCCATATTCTCATGTAGAAGGTCGTCAGGTAGCGAACGATGTTCATCAGCCCTTCTTTCTGTCCCTCCCTATCCATGATCATCAGGGATATCCCGCTGCAAAGCCTTACATTTTTTCCCGCGAGTGCTTTTTCAAGTTCAAAAACATTGTACTGCTTTGAGATGCCTACGCACTCATACACGTCGGAACCTGTAATGCGTTTTTCGTTGCTTTTTGAGGATGCATACAGAACAAGCTTTTCAATCTCTCTTGCTATTTCCCGCGCCGAGGGTTGTACGTAGGTACTGAATGCTTTCAGGGCTTCCGGGTCGAACTCCCAGCCGTATCGGGATGCACGCTCGGATGCGAAAATATCAGGATTTTTAACCAGGGGAAAATCGTGTCGAAAAGACAGCAGTTCGCGGAACGGAGGCTTCTGCATGTCTTTTTTTTCAATCTGATCGGAATCGAGAATAAGTACTGTTGAATCAGCCGGCATGTGGATATATCGGGCAAACTGTTCGATGTGCAGTTTCTGGCGGTCCCTCGAGCCCTGTTTTTTGAATTTTTCGAACTGTTTGACAACTATCAGCTTTCGAGCGGTGAACATCGGAAATTCCGACGCCATCGAGACAATCTCGCCCGGAGTAACATCCTGGCCGTACAGAACGGTCGTGTTTATGGTGGCTTCTTCTTCATTAGGGAACGCTTTTTCTCTGATAAGACTGGTGAATTCTTCTTTTAAAAAACTCTCGGGGCCGTAAAAAAAATATACCGGTGCAATAGTGCCCGATGTGATTTCTTTATGAAGTTTTTTCATTGCGGAAATTGATGCTTTTATACATGCGGTGAGTTGCGGCAAAGGATTCATGAGTTTCTTTATAGGTCCCATAGGACGTATAAGTATAAGTCCTATAGAAAGAGACCAAATACAGAGATTCTTACTTCATTGTCCGCGCGTCTCTTGTCACCGTATCAGAATGGCAGGTCGTCCTTTTCGGTTTCAGATGCGCCTCCTCCCTGCTCCGGGTTGTCCTGCCGGTCGGTGCTTTTAGGAGCAGGGGACTGCCGGAATGAGGTGCTGTTGTCGTGCTGCCCCTGGTCCCTGCCCGACCCCAACATCTGCATGTCGGTACAGATTATTTCCGTTGTGTATTTTTTTTCTCCTGTTTTGCTGTCATCCCAGCTTCTTGTCTGCAGGCGGCCTTCAACGTAGACCTGTCGGCCTTTTTTGAGGTATTGGTTGCAGATTTCGGCAAGTTTGCCCCAGGCGACGATGCGGTGCCATTCGGTTCTTTCCTGCATATTGCCGTTGCTGTCTCTGAAACTCTCGTTTGTGGCAAGAGTGAAATTGACAACGGATTGGCCTGAAGGGGTTACCCGCATTTCAGGGTCGGTGCCGAGGTGTCCTATGAGCATTGCTTTGTTGAGTCCACGTGCCATAATTGTAGAGGTGTCTTTAAGTGTTGGGAAAAATCAGAACAGAAGTCTTTCTGCATCGATGACCGGGCCTTCCTGACAAAGCAGTATCATTGACGTTTCTCTGCCGGACGTGTTTTTAAGTTCTACGGTGCATCCGTAACAGATACCTATGCCGCATCCCATGATCGATTCAAGAGAGGCTTCGCAGGGCAGTTTTTTCTTTTTACAGAATGCAGCAAGGGCTTTCAGCATGGGGTTGGGGCCGCAGGAAAAGAGTTTTACCGTACCGGAGCCTGCAAAAAAATCAAACCTTTCCTGGAGGAGGTCGATGGCGGTGCCCCTGAACCCGTCTGAACCGTCTTCCGTAGCAATATGGCAATTTGTCAGACCCCTGGTTTGAATATCCTTTTTTGTTTTGCCTCCGATAACATGATAGACTTTTTTCCCTGCAGCAAGAAGTGTTTTTTCAAGAAAGCGCATCGGTGCGGTTCCGATACCTCCGGATATCAGCAGGGCGATTTCAAACTGCGGGGTGTCGACAGTGAAGGCATTGCCCAGCGGTCCCAGTACCTGCAGTTCTGCTCCTACCGGCGTACTGCAAAGCAAGGCGGTTCCGCAACCGACGGATTTTGCCATGATTTCAATACTGTCGCCATCAACATTGTGAATGGAGAAGGGTCTTCTCAACAACGGCTCTTTGTGCGGGCTGATTTTAATGTTGACAAAATTTCCTGGTCTGGCAGCCCGGGCGATTTCCGGACAGCGAAACGTGATGAGCGAAACGTCCTGTTGAAGGCAATGGCTGGCCGTGATGATTACCGTGTTGTCTGTGATCGCTGAGTCTGCGCGCATGCGTGATAGATCGTCAGTCCCGGAAAGATTGTTTGTTGAAATGCGGCTTGTGCAGGCAAAGTTAACGTTCCATATAACTTATTTGCAAGCGAAATAAGAGAGCGCAGAAAGAAAATGTATTGAAATTCTGAAAACATTCACTACCCTGTCTTACGTTTCTCCTTTTGTAGAATGACACGATAGTTATATCTTGTACTCTTTGAAAGATCTAACATAAATCCAATGCTTGGTTCATGCGTATTTTAACATTTACAGGAAAAGGCGGAGTTGGAAAGACAAGCGTTTCTGCGGCAACGGCTGTGCGTTTGTCGGAAATGGGGTATCGTACGCTGGTATTATCTACAGACCCTGCCCACAGTCTCTCCGACTCGTTTAATATTTCTTTAGGGCCTGAACCTACCAAGATCAAGGATAATCTGCATGCGATTGAAGTCAATCCCTATGTTGATCTTAAAGAGAACTGGCAAGCTGTTCAGAAGTATTATACAAGGGTATTCGCCGCACAAGGTGTTTCCGGAGTAGTCGCTGATGAAATGACCATCCTGCCAGGCATGGAAGAACTCTTTTCGCTGCTGAGAATCAAACGATACAAGGCTGCCGGACTATATGACGCACTTGTGCTTGATACAGCTCCAACCGGTGAAACCCTCAGGCTTCTTTCTCTGCCCGATACTCTTTCATGGGGAATGAAGGCGGTGAAGAATGTCAATAAATATATTATGAAGCCGCTCAGCAAGCCGCTTTCAAAGATGTCCGACAAGATAGCCTACTACATTCCGCCGGAAGATGCTATAGATTCTGTAGACCAGGTTTTTGATGAACTGGAGGATATCAGGGAAATTCTTACCGACAACGAGAATTCTACCGTGAGGCTTGTCATGAATGCGGAAAGGATGTCTATCAAGGAGACCATGCGTGCCCTTACCTACCTGAATCTCTATGGTTTCAATGTGGACATGGTCCTGGTGAACAAAATGCTCGATGCCAAAGAAGACAGCGGGTACCTTGAAAAATGGAAGGGTATTCAACAGAAGTATCTCCTTGAGATCGAGCAGGGATTTACCCCGCTGCCGGTAAGGAAACTCAAGATGTACGAGCAGGAAATCGTCGGGCTGAAAGCTCTTGAGGTGTTTGCCAGAGACATGTACGGAGATATGGATCCCTCGCAACTGATGTTCAATGAGCCTCCTATCAAGTTTGAAAGAAGCGGGGATACCTATGAGGTTCAATTGAAGCTTATGTTTGCGAATCCTGTTGATATTGATGTGTGGGTCACCGGTGATGAACTCTTCGTTCAGATAGGAAACCAGAGGAAGATCATTACACTCCCGATAAGCCTTACAGGACTTGATCCTGGAGATGCTGTTTTCAAAGACAAGTGGCTGCATGTCCCTTTTGATCTCAACAAGCAGGGAGAGCATCACAGAGAGAAGGAATACAACAGGGTTTGATCGGCACGGGTTGTGTGGATATCGCACGGGGTGTTCTTTGCTGATAATGGATTTTTTTTTACATTTTTTCATACAACAATCAAATAATAATAACGGGGCTTGTAAAGATGCCTCGCAAGGAGGGTGAACTATGGGTGAGTCGTATCAGAAGCTGCGTAAGGATTTTAAGGCACTCGAACTGACGGATCGCATGACTTTTCTGGCTGAAGGTGCATTGCTGACCGGGCAGAGTGCAATCGTAGGCGGGCTTGAACTGGCAGGTAATCTTGTGGAAACCGTTACCGGCACTGTTGGTTCTCTGGTTGACGCAACCGGGGTAGGAAGAATGCTCGGCAGTACCAGTGGTGTTGTCGGAGACACTATAGACAGGGTTGCTATTACTGTCAAAGATGTTTCAAGAACGGCTGGTGAACTTTATTCGGATGCGGTAAAGAATGTTGAGAATGTTACCGAAAATGCAGCAACAGCGGTTGGTGATGCAGGAATGTCCGCTTCCGAAACCGTGAAAGGTGTGAAAAGCTCTTTTCAGCAATCGGGCGGTAAAAAGTGAACTATCCTGATCACCGGGATTCAATGGTGATTTTATTTTGTGTTTTTTTTATTTTACCGTAAATTAGTTCAAAGTATCTATTTCCGTTTCCGGTAATTTTCTAATAATTAAATTCCAAAAGGAGGAATTATGAGTGGAGGAGGCGTATTTACCGATATCCTTGCCGCAGCCGGCCGTATTTTCGAGGTTATGGTTGAGGGTCACTGGGAAACAGTCGGTATGTTATTTGACTCTCTGGGTAAAGGTACCATGAGAATCAATCGTAATGCATACGGCAGCATGGGCGGCGGCGGCGGAAGCCTTCGCGGTTCTTCACCTGAAGTTTCCGGTTTTGCTGTACCAACCAAAGCGGTTGAGTCCAAGTTTGCCAAGTAAGCAAACAAAGCAAGCGAACTCAAGAGGCAGTGATAGCATTGTGCTAACCACTGCCTTTTTTTGTTTTGTTACGGTGCTCAAATAACAGTTGTTTATCTGCTCATTTTCATTCCTTCATTACTCTGCCTGTTGCAATATTCCGGCTTTGCTCTCCTTGCTGAACAAAGATTGTTCCCTGAAAGCGCTGAACCGGTTGCCGGGGGCGGCAGAGGGGTTTGTTATGTGGCATATATTATATAATTTCTATTTGTTTTCATATTTTTACTGTTTCAGAATTGTGCGGCTAACCAGTGTAAAGAACAGGGTTTGAGATGGCTACTATTTCTACGTATGTATCGGGGCACACGGAAGCGGGAGATATCGCTGAGTTTTTTCAAAAACAGTTACTGAATGCCGGAGAACGTCCAATAGCATTTTTTGATGGGGTTTTCTATGAATCTCATCAGGAAAGAGTTGGCAACATTGCATACCAGGATTACCTGATATACTCTGACAGGGCAGTTTATCTCTGGGCCAGAGGGGCAAACAAGGACTATCTGGACAGGTTTACTCTGGGAGCAGTGTCGATTAACAGCAGAAACAAGGACAACGATTTTGCTACGCTTAATCTTCGAGTCAGAAGGGAGGGGAAAGAGGCTGTTTATGTGATATTTGATATGGTTGAAACAGATGAGGCAGAGAAGATCAGTACCTTGCATACGGTTATAGAATCCATTATCGAAAAATACCTGGGGGACAATTTCAGAAGCGAGATTCCCGATGAGATTGCCGAACAGATTTTCATGTCGGCAAGAAACATCTGTCCTCCCTCTCCTCTTTCTTTCAAACCTTCGACAGATCAGGCTCCCGGGCTGGAGCAAAACAGCCGGATAGGATATGGCCAGGATCTTCTGGAGCAGTACAAGGCTTCAATGGGGTATACTCCGGAGAACCCTGTTGCACCGGGCAGAATGCCTCGTCAGCAACCATACGGTCCACAGGAACAGATGCCGCCGGGTATACCAAAAGGGCTCGAGGGTATTTTGCCAACCGATCCGGAAGCATTGAAGCGAATCAGCGGTAACCTGAGAGACGCAATCGGTGATGCGCCATTCAAGCTCCGCGATCAGGTAATGAAAGATCTGCAGCATATTCCAAACGATGTTGCCACTGTGCTTTCGGCTGTCAATGAGCTGCTGTCGAACATTGCAGACAATCCGCAAGCTGAGAAATTTGTTTTGAACGCCATACAGACGGCAGTAAAGAATGACGGTATTCTTGGCTCGATGGGGAAAATGCTCAAACTGACAACGAGCTTCGGTCCCATGGGGAAAAAACCAGGCGTATCGCAGTCCCCTCCAAAGGGGTCGGCGGGAGGTACTCGCTCCGGGGAATCTGGTGAGGGTGGTTCGCCGTTGCCTAATGACGACAATAGCGGGTCAATTCGTCGTAAAAAGGTGAAAATACAGTCGGACAACAACGGTGCTGCTGCTGATGTGTCCATGGGGTCTCTGGATCAGGTCTTGCATGATCTGGAGTCTGACATGCCTTCGGGAAACTCTGATTCTGCTACCGGCCGCAATGAGGGAGGCGCCCGGCCGAAGAAAATAAAAATCATGACCGATGAGCCGGAGGATACTCGATCCGATTCATCGATCGGGGATGTTCATCAGGAAGCCCCGGCGGCTGACGTTTTTTTGCCGGATGGTCAGGGCGACAGCACTGTTCAACCCGGAAACACAAAAGTTAAAGCTGAGGATGATATTCCTCCGGCAGTAGAGAAACAGCTCAGGGAGGCATTGCGGGATGCAGGTGGCCTTGAGCAGCCTGAATCGGTGGATGACAGTCGTGCAGAAAAAGGCAAGCCCAAGGTATACAGAACGATCGAATCGGAATCCGGGCAGGAAGATGGAGCCGGGAGTGGTTTCAGTACTTCCAGGAAAAAAGCGGCGACAAATTCCGGGTCCAGGGAGCCTCTCAAAAAAAGCAAGTAATAAAGGTTACATCCACACAACAGTTTTTCAGTACAAAACATGAGAATTATTCTTTATCTGGGGAAAGGCGGCGTTGGCAAAACGACAGTTTCAGCCGCTACAGCAACGGCAATTGCTCGTAGTGGTGAAAAAGTGCTTATTATGAGTACCGATGTTGCTCACAGCCTGGCGGATGCCCTGGGGGTTCAACTGTCTCCGAAGCCTGTTGAGGTGGAAAAAAACCTCTTTGCAATGGAGGTCAATGTTCTTGACGAGATCAGGGCAAACTGGAGCGAGCTGTACTCCTACTTTTCATCGATCTTGATGAGCGACGGAGCCAATGAAATTGTTGCTGAAGAGCTGGCTATTGTTCCCGGTATGGAAGAAATGATCAGTTTGCGCTATATCTGGAAGGCAGCCAAGTCGGGAAATTACGATGCCGTTGTTGTAGATGCGGCACCGACCGGGGAGACCATGCGTTTGCTTGGAATGCCCGAGTCCTATGGCTGGTATTCGGAAAAGATTGGAGGGTGGCATTCAAAGGCAATCGGGTTTGCTGCGCCTCTGCTGAACCGTTTTATGCCGAAGAAAAATATCTTCAAGCTCATGCCCGAGGTCAATGAGCACATGAAGGAACTGCACGGCATGCTTCAGGATACAAGTATCACGACATTCAGGGTGGTGGTTAACCCTGAAAACATGGTTATCAAGGAAGCTCTTCGTGTTCAGACATATCTCAATCTTTTCGGTTACAAGCTTGATGCAGTTGTGGTCAACAAGATCCTGCCCCAGAGTTCATCGGACGATTATCTTAAGAGTCTTATTTCTCTGCAGCAGAAGTACCTGAAAGTCATTGACGACTGTTTTTACCCCATTCCGATATTCAGAGCGTCACAGGTCGCCCGTGAGGTTATCAAGACAGACCAGCTCCACGATTTGAGCCAGGAGATCTTTGACGGGCACAATCCCTCAGAGGTACTCTACAAGGACGATAAAACCCAGACACTGGAAAAAGTCGACGGCAAGTATGTCCTGCGGCTGCACATGCCGAATGTCGAGATTACCAAGTTGAATGTGAACATCAAGGGAGATGAACTGCTTGTGGATATCAACAACTTCAGGAAAAGCATCGTGCTTCCGAATATCCTGGTAGGAAGAAAAACGGAAGGAGCCGATTTCGAGGAAGGTCACCTCAATATTACTTTTGCCAATTAGCAGGGATTTATTTTTTCTGTAAAGAAAAGCTACAGATTTAACAAGGGCCCCGAGCGGGGCTTTTGTTTGGTTCCTACGCGTTCAACCTCTGAGCTGTCACCGCAGTTTTCCAGCAACTCATGTATTGTTTCCCCCAGAACAGGATGTACCGGGTTTGCAACATCAAGCAAGGGGACAAGGACGAACTTTCTTTTATGCAGTTCAGGATGAGGAACCGTCAAGTGTTCAAGATCGCAGGTCATATCATTGTAAAGCAATATGTCGAGGTCGATGATGCGTGGTCCCCATCTCGGATGATCGGATGGCCGTCCCATGAGGAATTCTATTCGTTGGCAATGCAAGAGGAGTCCCTTCGGAGTCAACCCTGTGCGGAGCTTAAAAACAGCGTTGTAAAACCATTCCTGGTCAGCATAGCCAAACGGTTCTGAAATGTAGACATCCGACACCTTTTCCACGGATGTTTGCGACAGTTCATCGAGCATGTTGCAGGCTTGCTGCAGGTTTGTGAGTCTGTTGCCGATGTTTGATCCTGCGCCGATGTAAACAACGTTGTTCAAAGGATCAGGGTTCATGCTCGCTCGGCTTTTTTCGCGGTATAGACGGCTTCGGCGTAATCGCAAACTCCCCCGATCGGCGGATTACGCTTTCTGATTTTTATGGTGATGCTTTCGAGTATAGAAAAGTTTTCCAGAAGTTCCGTTGCAATGGAATAGGCAACCGCTTCAATCAGGAAAAACTTTTTCTGTGTCAGCACGTTTCTGATCTTTTCATAAACAAGCCTGTAATCGATTGTGCTGGTTATATCGTCATGTTCGGCAGCTTTCCTGTAATTGAAATACATTTCAGCGTCTACCTCGTATTTTGAGCCTACAAAATGTTCTTCTTTATGTACGCCATGGTGCGCATAAAATGTCAGATTGACAAGGCGGATACAGAGTTCTGAAGCATTGTTGTTCATGGAGAGGTTTATGGCTATTTGACCTTTAGGGATGTTGTTCCCTGACCGGTTGCTGTTGCAGATGGATTTTCCGGGAGGTATGTTCAAAGAGTTATTTTAACGATTAAAATTACGTTCGCAAAACAATTTGATAGAGGGCGTTTCCCGCCTTATCATAATGAGGAAAGTATTACCTTTATCCATTTGAATGACTTCCAACAAAGGATCCCGGTGTTCTGATGTATAACAATATGAAAGAAAGAGACTTTTACGATTTCTTTACTATGTGCAAGGCACGAGCCATCATGCAAGCCCTTGAAGAGGATCGTTATGACGGTGATGTGACAACGCTTGCCACGATTGAAACCGGTCAAAGAGGACATGGAGTTATCCGGGCCAAGGATGCGGGTTTTGTTGCAGGAATTGCTGTTGCAGTGCAGGTCTTCCAGGCGATCGACCGGGATTTACGGGTTAAGCCGGTTGTCGCTGACGGAGCAGCGGTGGCTGAGGGTGATGTTGTGCTTGAAGGGGAAGGAAACGTTGCTTCACTTCTTGTCGCCGAAAGGACGGCGCTTAACTTTATGCAGAGAATGTCGGGTATAGCGACGCGTACCCGATTGTATGTACAACAGGTGGCGCATACCGGTGCAAAAATTCTCGATACGAGAAAAACAGCTCCGGGTTTGCGGTACTTTGATAAGGATGCAGTCAAGATCGGTGGCGGGCAGAACCACCGTTTCGGGTTGTTTGATATGGTTCTCATCAAGGATAACCATATCGATGCGGCAGGAGGTATTGTTCCAGCTATAGAACGGGCGAAAAGTTATCTGACGGAAAAAGGGGTAGCCATGAAAATCGAGGTTGAAGTCCGGTCTATCGAGGAGCTTCGCCAGGCAGTCGGCGCCAGGCCGGATATTGTCCTGCTTGATAATTTTTCCGTTGAAGAGCTTGCCGTAGCGGTAGCATACGCCAGGGAAAATGTGCCCATGATACATCTTGAAGCTTCAGGCAACGTAGGGCAGCATAATGTTACTGAAATTGCAGAAACCGGAGTGGATTATATATCAGTTGGGGAGTTGACTCATAGCGTCAAGGCCCTCGATCTTTCGATGACCGTACATTTTGCATGAAGACAGTCGCTGAGGCTCAAACGACACACAAACCCTTACCGTGAATATTTCCCTGTGCTGGTGTTGTTCACGCGTCATCATGAACAGGGATCGGTTTGCTTTCCTCATTAATGGTGACGGAGGATTTGATGATGTTGTAAATTTTGTCTTTGAGAATGGTGTCGGTCATATAATCCCTGAACTCCGTTGACATATAGGTATTTATGAGGTCTTCGGCTTTCAATTCAGGATTTTTCTCCGCTTCTTTCTCAGCATAAGCTGTAATATCATCGTCGCTGACCTCGAGCTTGTTCATTTCAGCGATTTTCTGACTGATCAACATCCAGCGGGCATGCTTTTCTGCATTGGGACGGATTGAAACGCGAAGCTCGCTTTCATCCATACCGGGAGGGAGGCTTCCACCCATCTGCCGCTTGGCGTTTTCAAGCAGCATGTTTTCGAAAGAGTCCACCATTGCAGACGGGGCAGGGACAGGGTTTTCATCAATAAACTTTGAAGAGATTACTTCAAGAAGATCCTGCTCGGATTTATTGCTGAAATGCTGTTCGAGCTGTGCTCTGACATCTGCACGGAAGTCATCGCGCGACTCGAATTTCTGCTGTGTGATTTCCTTCACTGTTTCGTCATTTAACTCGGGCAGTTCCAGCCTTTTTACTTCTTTTATTGTTACTTCGTAACGATACGCTTCTTCTTCACCCTCTTCCTTGGCTTCGATGTTTACAGTGACGCTTTCACCGGCTTTTTTCCCGAGAAGTGACGCATAGAAAGGGTTGTCTTCAGGAAGATATTCAAGATTGAAGTGATAGTTTTCTGTTTTCTGATCCTCCATGGTTTTTCCTGAGGCATCGAATTTTTCCAGATCGGCAATAATAGTATCCTTTGCTTCGGCGGGCTCGTCAACCGGAACGAGAGTGCCGTGCCCCTTGAGGATAAGGTTGATTTCCCTGTCAACATCCTCATCGGTTACGGTGTATATGTCCTGAACAAACGAGTAGTTACTGAAATCCTGTATTTCGAATTCGGGATGAATCTCGTAGGCGAGTGTAATAGTCAGGCTGTCTGCTTCAAATGAGTAGTCCTCAAGCGCGGCACGACTCGCGGGTTTAATGTTTTCAGCTTCAGATATTTCAGCAAAATATTTTGAGGCAAGCTTTTCGGCGACAGAGGCTTCAATGGCCGGTCCCATTACTTTTTTAATCATGGCTACAGGGACATGTCCTTTCCTGAACCCTTTGATCTGTATGTTTTTTCTTGCACTCTCTGTTTCACGATCCATTTCAGGAGCGAATTCCTCGGCTGAAAGTATTATCTCCAGTTTCTGCTCGGTATCGCTGACGTTATTGATATTCTTTTGCAAGGCTGTGTTCTCTGGTTAACAGGTTTAGTATAAAAAAAAGCGCCTCTAAAAATTTCCATTCTTAGAGGTTGCTCGTGAACCGCTAATATACGATTAATTCCGGATTTTGGAAAAGCATCCTCCACCGAGGCACTGTCCATACTTTTTTCGAGGTTGTTGACCTTTTTACCGGTTTCCTCAAAACTCACTGCTTTTGCTCCCTGGTTCATATATCAGGGTTGAGGCATCCGTGTCCAACTGCAAATAAACAGCAGTGTCTCCCAGGTCATCGCCGGTCACACTCTCAATGCCGCTGAGTTTTTCTTCAAGTTCAATGGCGTTTCCAAAGAAAAATATGTCCCTTGCTGCTTTTGACATCCTATGCGTCATTTTTTCCATTTCCATTACAAGGCTTCCCCGAAGCCTGTTTTTTGCTGCAAGCAGGTCTTCCGGGGATATCCGGGATAAACTGTCCGCATCGAGTACTTTCTTTATGATCTGCAAAGTCTGGCTTGTATGTTCAGGATCGGTGCCGGCATAGACATTGAGCATCGTTGTGTCGTCGAAAAAAGTGAGTGAAGAGTATGCGTTGTATGCGAGTGCACTTTTCTCTCTCAGCTCAAGGTTGAGTATGGAACTCATGCCTCCGCTGAGTATGGTATTGAGAAGGAGCAGACTGAAGAAATAGGTGTCGTTGCGGGGAATTGCCTTACCATAGAGCATTTGCGCCTGGTACAGCGGCTTTTTCAGGTGGATGTGAAAGGAACTGTAGTCCCGCTGCTGAAATGTCCGTTCAATGCCGGGTGACGTTCTTTTGTTGTTCAGCCCTGAAAAGCTTTTTTCCGCGAGCAGCATGACCTCTTCGTGCAACATGTTTCCCACAGCGGTGATGAGCATGTTTTGCGCAACATAGTGCTGATGCATGAAATCGCGAAGAGCTTCCGTTGTTATGTTTTTAACGGATTTTTCCGTGCCGAGAATTGCAGGTCCAAGAGGGTGACGGGGAAATGCGAGACTGTCAAACTGATCGAAGATAAGTTCCTCGGGAGTGTCGTTAATACCGTGAATTTCCTCGATGACGACCTCTTTTTCTTTTTCGATCTCATTCTCGGGGAACGCAGGGTTGCAGACCAGGTCGGCCAATAGATCGAATGCAAGTTCACTATGCTTTTTGAGGCAGCGGATGTAGATGCAGGTATTTTCCTTCGTAGTGTATGCGTCAATATAACCGCCGACCTGTTCAATGCACCGGGCGATGGTTACATAATCTCTTGAGTGCGTTCCCTTGAATATAGCGTGTTCCAGAAAATGGGAAAGTCCGGCCATACCTTTCGGATCTTCCCTGGATCCGGCATTGATCCATATGCCAAGAGTGATGCTGTCTACATGGGGGACATGGTTGCTGAAAACGCGCAGCCCATTGGTTAGACTGTCTTCAATAGACGGGCTGGTTGAAAGAAAATGGTTCTCACCCTGCATGTGCTTGGTTATTTAGGTCTGATTATATTAGCCGGGGTGTGCAACACCGATCCCGCTTCCTGTAGCTGGATTTGAATGCAATGTAATTTTTCTTCTTATTTTTAAAAACAAAAGAGCTCTTCTGTAAATTGTCGGTGCATGGGGGTTTCGATCCCGACAAGGTCGGGACAACGAAGTAATCAGGGTGCGTAACAAATTAATAGGGTTTACCAGAAACTAATAGCACCCGAATAAGTTGTAATAACAAAGAGATTGAGCAAGAAGAAGCAGGTTGTGCTGGTTACCGGTGCAACAGGATACATCGGATCGCAGGTGGTGTATACTCTTCACAGGATGTACGGTGATACGTTGCATATCAGGGCTCTTGTAAGGGCCGGTTCGTACCTGTCTGTTCTGAGAGGGTTGCCGGTGGAAATTGTGCAGGGTGACATTATGAACCCGGTATCACTTCTGGAGCCGTTTCATTCTGCTGAAGCAGTATTTCATTGTGCAGGCCTTGTCGCTTATACAAGGAATTATCGCCACATGCTTCATGAAACCAATGTGACAGGAACCGCCAATGTTGTCAATGTTTGTCTCCAGCAGGGGGTCAGCCGTCTTGTTCTGACCAGTTCTGTTGCTGCAATAGGCGTAAAAGAGAAAGGTGAACCTGCAGATGAAGAAACGGTTTTTTGTGACTGGCAGCACAGGATCGCCTATATGGAGTCGAAACGCCTTGCGGAAATGGAGGGCGAACGCGGAATAGCCGAGGGTCTGGATGTCGTGATGGTAAACCCCGGAGTTGTTATCGGGCGGGGGGATAATTCTTTGGCTGTCAACAGTGCGACAGAAGCAATAACAGGGATTTACCAGGGTAAAATACCGCTTTATCCCGCCGGCGGTTTGAGCCTCGTGGATGTGCTGGATGTGGCGCGGGCCCATATCGAGGTGTGGCGGAAAGGAAACACGGGAGAGCGGTATATCGTGGTATCTGAAAACAGATCGTACAGAGAGTTGTTCGCGATGATCCGGGAGATGTCCGGAAGCAAGAAAGGATTTGCGGTCTCAGCTGGAAAACCGCTGTATGGGATTGCCGGTGCGGGTGGTGAGCTGTTTGCCCTGCTCACGCGAAGGAGGCCCTATATAAGCCTTGAGAGTATGCAGCTCGCGAAGCGAAGCCTTTACTATTCGAATAGGAAATCTGTCGATGATCTTGGTATGACGTACCGTCCTGTACAGGAAATAATAAAATCGATAGTTGGCTGAAAAAGGCCAAAGCGTAAAGGTGACAAAATAAACAAATCAACATTTTTGAAAGCCACGAGCAAGACCTATGGAAACAAAAAAAACAGTACAGACAAAGAAGGAAGCGGACCCGGCAAAGCTTAAACAGCTTAACCTCGCTGTGGAGACGCTGGAGAAGCAGTTCGGTAAAGGCTCTATCATGCGCCTCGGTGACCAGGGTGCGGTGATGCCTGTGCAGGTTATTTCCAGCGGGTCTATTTCTCTGGATTTTGCTCTGGGGGTCGGCGGCTTTCCCAGAGGACGTGTGACCGAGGTATACGGCCCTGAATCTTCGGGAAAGACCACTCTTGCACTTCACGCGATAGCAGAGGCGCAGAAAGCAGGGGGTATCGCCGCTATTGTCGATGCCGAGCATGCTTTTGACCAGGCGTATGCAAGAAAGCTCGGTGTCGATATTAACTCGCTTCTGATCAGTCAGCCGGAGTCGGGCGAACAGGCCCTTTCAATTGTTGAAACTCTGGTACGAAGCGGTGCGATCGATATTGTGGTGGTTGACTCCGTGGCGGCGCTTGTCCCTCAGGCTGAACTCGAAGGTGAGATGGGGGACAGTGTTATGGGGTTGCAGGCACGTTTGATGAGCCAGGCGTTAAGGAAGCTTACGGGTGCTATCTCGAAATCCAGCTCTGTTGTTGTTTTTATCAACCAGCTTCGTGACAAGATCGGGGTGGTATACGGCAACCCGGAAACCACAACCGGAGGCAAGGCACTCAAGTTCTACTCATCCGTTCGGCTGGAGATTCGTAAAACCGCGCAGATCAAGGATGGCGCCGAGATCATTGGCAACAGAACAAAAGTGAAAGTTGTGAAAAACAAGGTGGCTCCTCCTTTTAAAACCGTTGAATTCGATATTCTTTACGGCGAAGGAATTTCCATGTTGGGAGAGTTGATAGATCTTGCTGTTGAGTTCGGTATTGTGAATAAATCCGGAGCCTGGTTCAGTTATGAATCGGATAAACTCGGGCAGGGCAGAGAGGCTGTTAAAAAACACCTCCGCGAAGACCCTGCGCTGGCCGGGAAAATCCGGCAGCAGGTAAAGGATATTATGAACCCTTCGGTGGTCTCCGGAGATACAGCAGTGTAAACGGATATATGAAAATAGGTGATCTGAACATAGAGCGTCCGGTTATCCTTGCTCCGATGGAAGACGTTACCGACAGGTCTTTCAGAAAAATCTGCAAAAGATTCGGCGCGGATATTGTCTATACTGAATTTGTCAGTGCAGAAGCCCTTCGGAGAGGAGTCGAGAAATCGGTGCAGAAAATGCTTTTCGAGGATTGCGAACGTCCGGCAGTCATTCAGATCTTCGGAAACTCCGAGGAAGCAATGGCCGAGGCAGCGGTTATCGCTGCCTCGTACAATCCGGATTATCTTGACATCAATTTTGGATGTCCGGCAAAAAAGGTCGCAGGTAAGGGCGCAGGGGCGGCATTGCTCAGGGAGCCCGAGAAAATGGCCGGTATTGCGGCAGCGGTGGTGAAGGCGGTATCGATTCCAGTGACGGTGAAAACCAGGATCGGTTGGGACAGGGATTCCGTGAATATCCTTGATATTGTCCCGAGACTTGAAGATGCAGGCATAGAGGCGATAGCTGTTCATGGTCGTACAAGAAGTGAGATGTACAAGGGTACTGCAGACTGGGACTGGATTGCCAAAGTGAAAGAACACGCAAGAATTCCGGTTATTGCCAATGGTGATATCTGGTCAGCTCAGGATGCTCTTGCCATGTTTGGCCATACAGGGGCTGATGGTATCATGATCGGGCGAGGTTCTATCGGCAACCCTTTTATTTTCAAACAGGTCAAGGAACTGCTTCAGAATGGTTCGGTGACGACTTTACCTGATTTCAGGGACAGAATCGCGGTAGCTATTGAACATCTTCGCCTTTCCGTCAGGTTCAAGGGGGAAAAGTACGGCACTCTGGAAATGCGTCGGCATTATGCAACCTATCTGAAAGGGTTACCGAGGGTTTCCCGCGTGAGAGATAATCTTGTCAGGGAGAGTAACTGGCTGCGCATCATCGAGATACTCAGGGCCTACGAAGCCGAGTGTGAGCAGTATGAACGGGAAGGGAAAATACGTGAATACGCTGAATACCTCAACGACCACTCGAAGCGGCTGGTGTTGAAATGATTGTGACAAGAGCAGCTTGAAAGCTGGATGGCAATGAGGGAAAAGATCTCATTGTTCTTTTATAACTCGTTGGTGGTATTTACACTCTTTAAAGTAATCACATATAATTAAAACGATAAAATGAGCAGTACTGAAAAAACATACAGTGTAGCAATACTGGGGGCAACAGGTCTCGTAGGCAGGACCATGCTGCAGGTGCTCGATGAGCGTAATTTCCCGGTACGAGAAATCATGCCGCTTGCTTCGGAACGGAGTCGTGGTAAAAAGATTGATTTTCGGGGGAGCACTTTTGTCACGGAGGTTCCTTCCCGCGAAATTTTCAGCAAGGCAGACATAGCGCTGTTTTCCGCCGGTGCAGGGGCGAGCAGGCAGTGGGCGCCTGTGGCTGCGGACGCAGGTGCAGTGGTTATCGATAACTCCTCGGCGTTTCGCATGGACCCTGAGGTACCCTTGGTGGTGCCCGAAGTCAATCCGGAAGTCATCGTTGATGCAGACGGCAAACCGAAAGGGATTATTGCGAATCCTAACTGCTCGACCATTCAGATGGTGATTGTGCTTAAACCGCTGCACGACAGATACCGTATCAGGAGAGTGGTTGTTTCAACCTATCAGTCCGTAACCGGCAAAGGTAAAGAAGGGCGTGACGCGCTCGAGGATGAGCTTGCGGGAAAAGTCCCGGGATCTTTCGTGCATGTTCATCAGATTGCATTCAACGCCGTACCGCATATCGATGTGTTTCAGGAAAACGGTTATACGAAGGAAGAGATGAAAATGGTCGGCGAAACCCGTAAAATCATGTGCGATGAATCTCTGAGCGTTTCCCCGACAACTGTGCGTATTCCGGTTTACGGGGGACATGGAGAATCGCTGAATATCGAATTCGAGGATGATTTTGAAATCGGGGAGATCAGGGAACTGCTTGCAGGATCACCGGGGATCATTGTTCAGGATGACCCTTCGTCAAACATCTATCCCATGCCGCTCACTTCCTACGAGAAAGACGAGGTGTTTGTCGGGCGCATACGGAGGGATTACTGGCATCCTAAAACCCTGAATATGTGGATCGTTGCCGATAATTTACGCAAGGGCGCTGCAACGAATGCAGTGCAGATTGCCGAGCAACTTGTCGGGATTCTATGAGGGGTGCTGCTCGTAAAGATTCACGAGAGCAGCGCTCAACGCTTTCAGTTCAACTGGAGAATTGCAGGACGAGCGCACATTGCGCTGCATTGCAAACAGTTCAACAAGGCTGAAAGGGTGAAAGCTTGTTCCTGCTGCATTCGATATCCTTTCTGAGAGAGATTTGTCAGCAGCAAGATTGCCTGTTACATAAACAGGATAGTTACGATGTTTCTGATTTGATGCTAACTCTCTCAGGGCAAAATATTCCGCGTCACTGCCGTGGCTTAGCTGCCAGAAGTTAAAATATTCGAGTTCCCCGTTGCTGCCTGCGGAAAATGTCAGGTACTCATGTTCGAGTTCCAGAAGAATAAATGGCTTGCAGGTTGCGGCAATGCTCAGGATCATCGGTTTCAGATAATGTGATCGGTTGCTGATCGGGTAGAACGCACGAAGCTTCCGGCACACTTTTTCGAGCACATCGGAAGGATAGTAGAACAGCAGATGCTTGCGCACAGGCTCCTCCTCCACTCGTGCGGTGTAAGGGATATGTTCATGCATGTATTCGCCCGGTTTGTTCAGCAAGAAAGATGCTTCGGCTCTGCAGTGGGTATCAAAAGACTCATTGGAAATGTTCCGGGAGGAAGCTGTGTCGAGGGGGAAAAAACGCGGGGTCTGAATGGAAAGGGCAAGATTTTCTATCTTCTGTTTCCTGAACAGCGAAGCAATTCTTTGTGCGGCCCGGTCACCGTTCGGACCTGAAAAATCCCCGATGCCCACACGTACTGTTCTGCACTCCGTAATTGCATAATCTGTATCGTATGCAATGCTTACAATTGCGGTCGAATAAGCGTCTATTGTGCACGCGTGGCAGGTGGTGCTCATTTAATCAAGGATGAGATGCTGTTCAAGGGTTTCCATTCTTTTGTTGCCGATGCCTTTAACTTCCAAAAAATCCGGAAATCTTTCAACCTTTCCCTGTCTCGATTTTCTGAAAGATATCAACCTTTCGGCAAGGACTGTACTTATACCGGGCAGGGCGGAGAGTTCGTCGGCTGTTGCGTTTGAAAATACGATTTTTTGAGAGGCGAAATTTTTTTTTAGCGAGGTGTCGCTTTGTTCCCGGACATGCGGGGCCTGCGCTCCGGATTTGGCAAGATCGGTGTCAAGGAGCGCGGCTTGCCTGAGAAGGCTGTCTACCTGGGCATCAGTGAAGTGCTCCGTTTGTTTTGTTTCCGTAAACAGACGGGCTTCCTGCAATGAGCGGCTGCTGTTGACGAAAATTCCAAGAACGAAAAAAAACAGCAGGCACGATACGACAGTTATCTCTGTCCTGGTTATACTGAACCTGACTGCTATTTTATCCCGAATGTTCATTCTGCGTTTATACAAATATTCTCTTGACTCTTGACGATACGGCGCAGAGCAGTTCATAACTGATGGTGCCTGCGACTGTTGCGAGATCTCCGGCGGAGGGGCCGTCCCAGCCGAAAAGCACGGCATAATCACCGACGCGGACATCGTTGTTGTTTCCAAGATCTATCATGATCTGGTCCATCGTGACCGTTCCTATCTGAGGATAGGTTTTACCCATCACGGAAACCTTGGCCAGGTTTGACAGCGACCTGTGGTACCCGTCCGCATAACCTGCTGAAACTGTTGCTATTCTGCATCTCGATGGAGCGGTCCAGGTTCGATTGTAACTGATTGTTGTTCCTGCTTCTACCTCTTTGATAAAAACTATGCGAGCACGCAGCTGCATCACCGGTTTCAGGTCAGGGTTACTTTTTACGCTGTCATCGGGGGGATAACCGTACAGCATTATTCCCGGCCTTACCATGTCAAGGCAGGTATCGGAGCTGCAAAGTATAGCACCGCTGTTTGCAGCGTGTTTGCAGATACTTCTTTGTATGTGCTGTTCAAAGTCCAGGCAGACCATTTTGAACGTTTCAAGTTGTCCGGCAGTGAATGTATCCTGCCGTGTGCTCTGGGCTAAATGGGTGTAGGCACCCGTAAGTATGAGATGAGAGCTCTTCTCCACTGCGTTCAGGAGGTGGAACGCAGTTTCAGGTGAAGTTCCCAGCCTCCCCATTCCGGTATCGATCTTCACGTGCACCTTGAGCGGTATGTTGTGTGCCGAGGCGATTGACTCTGCTGTATGAAGCATGTTGAAATCACAGATGGTCGCTGCAATATCATGCTGCAGGTAGAGGGCTATATGGGAAGACAGGGGAGGGCAGAATGCAAGAATTGACGAACTTTCTGAAACAGCACCATGCTCCCGAAGCGAGATGGCCTCGTCAATGTTTGCAACTCCGAAATCAGTGACACCAAGACGTTCGAGGGTTTTGGATACCAGCAGGGCATTGTGTCCGTATGCATTGGCCTTGACGACGCCCATGATACGACAATGTTCGGGGATTTTTTCCCGTATTGTGCTGAGGTTGTGTGCGAGGTTTGACGACGAGATGATTGCTTCCGCCAGGTGCTCTTCGGAAAACGTGCTACTGTCTGAAAACGTTGTTGTGTCCGCTGTCAATGGCGTATTCCCTGTTTTTGATGTTTCGTGAAACGAATGATAGTGCAAGGGGAAGTCAGCCGCACCTTTTAGGTAAAAAACATATTTTGTTCTTGTTTTTCAAGTCCATTACATTGTAGAGGCAAGCGGCGCCTTTATATTCAACTTATCTCTCTGTAGCAACATGTGGCAGCAGAACATTTTCATGAAGACAGATCAGACCCCGATGGTCCTGATCAATCGTTCGGCTCGGCATATCAAGCCGCAGATCATGGTGAAAGTGGAATACCTGAATCCTTCAGGCACCCATTACTGTCGTGTTGCAAACGCGATTGTCGATCATGCTGAAAAGGAAAAGTTTATAGAATCCGGGATGACTCTTGTTGACTGGACCTACGGCAGCAGCGGGATTGCTCTTTCCATGGCGGCGGTAACGAGGGGGTACAAGGTTTTGCTGGTTGTTCCTGACAAGATTTCACGGGAAAAACAACAAGTGCTCAAGGCACTGGGTGCCGAAATTGTCATTACTCCGTCAGATGCTCTTCCGGGTGAACCACGGAGCTGCGTGAATGTCGCTGAAAATCTCGTTCAGAACCTTCCGAGCGCCTATTTTACCAACATGTATGAAAACGAGCTGAACTGCAAAGTGCATATGGAAAGCACCGGTCCTGAGATATGGGAACAGACTGAAGGCGGGATTACCCATCTTTTTGTTCCGGTTATTTCGGGAGCGATGATTTCCGGCCTCGGCCGCTTTCTGAAAACCAAACGGCCTGAAGTCAAGGTTATCGGAGTTGAACCAGAAGGCTCGATATACCGTGAACTTTTTCATACAGGCAGAGCAGGTGAGACCGCCTCTTACGAGCTTGAAGAAGTCGGCGGGTTGTGGGCGTCGAAACATTGGGATGCTTCCGTTGTCGATGATATTGTTCAGGTCAGTGACCGTGACGCATTTAACTGTAGCCGCGAACTGCTTCAAAATGATGCGATTTTTGCCGGGGGTTCTTCCGGCGCGGTACTGTTTGCTGCATTACGGGCGGGTGCTCTTTTGGACGACAGCTCCCGGATTGTGGCCATTATGAGCGATTACGGAGGATATTATCTCAGCAAGATATACAGCGACGAGTGGATGAAGCAGAAGGGTTTCTACAGGAAAGCTTCTTCATCGAAAGATGAGATTACGGCAGAAGATATCGTCGGGCTGAAGACCAGGAAAAACCTTATTTTTGCGCATCCCGAGCACACCCTTTCCGAGGTGTTTGAAATGATGCGGCAACATGACGTGTCCCAGGTGCCCGTAGTATCGTACGGGACTCCTATCGGGAGCATCAGCGAGAATAAAATACTATCAATTCTGATCGAGAACGATGAAGCAATGAATTCCAAAGTCGTTGGTTACATGGAACAATCTTTCCCGGTATGCGGTTCACATGCAACCATTTCCGAGCTTTCGGAAAAACTTCAGGAAAGCGCTTCAGGGGTACTGATAACTCTTTTCGACGGCAGCCTTCAACTGCTTACCAAATCTGATCTTATTGAGGCTTTGACGCATAAATGATTTTTACGGTGGTTGCTTGATTTAGGCCGTCTGTTATAATTATGTGGTTGTTTTTTTGGGGAGATTTATTTATCTAAGCAATCCTGAGCACACTTTATTAACCCGTACGGGGTGTTTTGAGAAGTGACCGTTCCAGTTGTCATGTTCCATAAGGAAAACTTGGTTTAAAAAGGTATGACTGCTGAAAAGAAAACGAAAAGAAAGAAAGCTGTTAAGCATACCGAGAAGCCTGTAGATGCTGACCAGCAGCAGATACCGGTAGTTGAGTCAAGAAAAAGGCACTACATCCTTCAGGGGAAGATAAAAGCTTGTTTTTGCGAAGGCTGTGAAGAACTGACAGAAAAAGTTTTTGTCGGGGAGTGGAAGCCCTGTGACAAGCCTAAGGAGTATGATGTCCTGGGTGAGCCCGATGCCGGAAAAAAAGGGAAGAAAAAACCGGATGAAAAAGAGGCGCAATCTGCTGCAGAGAATCAGTACTGGATCAGGTGCGCTTCCTGCAACCAGGTATACCTGTTGAAGGAATGGCAGATTCAAATAGACAAAGAGCTGAAACCGCAGGAACTTAATCCCGAAGATTGTCAGTTGTATTCTCCTCACGGGATTTATGCACAGGGAGATGCCGTGTATCACAAATCTCTGGATGAGGTTGGGGTTGTCCGTGAGAAAAACGCTACCGGAAGCGGTGCCCATGTGATTATCGTAGAGTTTATCAACAGCGGGAGAAAACAACTGCTTGAAAACGTGCTGGTTAACCAGGGCAAGGCTGGTCAGACAGAGTCATTGACGGATATTTTAAAAATGAAATTAAAACGATAACAGTACCTGTAAGTACCTATTATGCAAGGGGGTGAAAGAATTGGTCAGTGTACAGTCTAATGATAACGAGTCTATTGACAAAATGCTCAAACGCTTCAAGAAAAAATATGAGCGGGCCGGTGTTTTGAAAGAGTTTCGCAAGAAAGCATACTTTGTGAAGCCATCGGTCGAAGGGCGTTTGAAACGCTCGAGAGGAAAACGAAGAGCTCAGCGAGCCAATGAAGAGCGTAACTCCTGATTGTGACATATAGATCGGGAAAGAAGATGCAAAGCAACTCCTGAGGGAGTTGCTTTTTTTTAATCACGCCAGAAATTTATGCAAGTCTACAAAGGAGAAGTTTGTACTCTGCCGCCGGATAAGTCAATATCACATCGAGCTGCTCTTATAGGAGCTATAGCGGAAGGTACAACGGAAATATCGAATTTTTCCGGCGGTTTTGATAACCAGTCGACCCTTGACGTGCTGCGGGCTTGCGGTATTGACATCCGTCAGGAAGTGTGCGTTATCAAAGGTGCTGAAACGAGGAAAGTTGTTATTCATTCACGCGGGTTGTGGAGTTTTGTAGAGCCGGAAAAAGAGCTGATGTGCAACAATTCCGGAAGCACCATGCGGATGCTTGCCGGAATTCTTGCTGCGCAGCCGTTTGAATCTACACTTGTCGGTGACAGCTCATTGATGAAACGCCCGATGCAGCGTGTTGCGAATCCGTTGCGTCAGATGGGTGCAGAGGTTGGTCTTTCTCCGGGTAATACTGCGCCGGTTGTCATAAAGGGGACCAAAGAGTTGCAGTCGATCAGTTATGAGCTTCCGGTTCCGTCCGCACAGGTGAAATCGCTCGTTGCATTTGCCGCCCTGCACGCGGAAGGCGAAAGCTGTATTGTCGAGACCCTGCCTTCACGAAACCATACGGAACTCATGCTTGGGCTGCAGGTTGAAGAACGTTCTGACGGAAGAAGATCGGTTATTGTGCCCGGAAGGATAGGGGTTCCGGCAAAGCCGTTTCATATTCCGGGAGATCCGTCTGCAGCGTGTTTTATTATGGCACTTGGTCTTCTGAGTCCCGGTGCTGAGATTCTTCTTCGGGATGTTTGTCTCAACCCGACCCGTGTGGGATACATTGATATTCTTGCAGGGGCGGGGGCAGAAATTTCTCTCGACAATATCCATCTTGCAGGAGGCGAAAAAATCGGCGATATTCTGGTGCGCTACAGCCCTTCTATGAAACCTCTCAGGATAAGCGATCCAGCTATTGTTGCCAACAGTATCGATGAAATGCCTATGCTTGCCGTGCTTTCGGCATGTGCCACCGGAGAGTTTGAATTGCACAACGCAGAAGAACTCCGTGCCAAGGAGAGTGACCGGATCAGCGCGGTGGCGAGCAATCTGGAGCGACTTGGTTTTGCCTGTGATGAATTTGCCGACGGCTTTGCCGTTACCGGAAAGGATTCCAGACCGGCTGGAAAAGTGACCATAGAGAGTTGCGATGATCATCGTATAGCTATGAGCTTTGCGATAGCCGACAGGGTGTTGAATACGGATCTTGACATTTCCGATGCAGGGATTATCGGAGTTTCTTTCCCGAATTTCTTCGAGATTATCGGAAGTCTTGCATCCTGACCGGATGCAATCCATCAGGCCGTTTTTTTCAGGTGTTCAAGCAAGTACTTGTTGAAAACTTCAGGCTGTTCCATATTGGAAAGATGGCCTGCCTCTGGAATGAGGTGCAGTAACGAGCCTGGTACATGGCGTTGCATTGATTCTGCCAGGGGAGGCGGGGTGAGTTTATCTTCCTTGCCGGTTATAAAGGTGAGGGGGCAATGTATGGTTGCAAGCGTATCGACCGAGTCGGGTCTTGATGCTATCGCTTGCATGGCTGCGGCAATAACTTTACCGGACTGTTTGCTGACGATTTGTTTGAAAGTTTCTACAACCTCGGTTCTGGAGGTGTACGTTTCAGATGCAAACACATTAGGCAGCATCCTTTCGACGGCTTCTTCCGGTCCCTCGGCTGTTACTGCAGTAATGAAATCCCTGCGACTGGCCAGAGCATTCTCGTTATCCTGTTCCGCTTTGGTGTCACAGAGCACAAGAGATGCGACTTTTTCCGGAAACATCCGCCAAAGTTCAAATGCTTGGTACCCCCCCATGGAGAGGCCGACTACGGTTGCCGTTCCGATATCCAGAGATGAAAGCAGCATGCCGAGCTCTTCAATATAATCACGAAAAGTCCAGGCGTTTCTTTCCGGAGATCCTTCCACGCCGAACACATCAGGTGCAAGTGCGGGTACTCCCTGCTTTTCAAGCATTGAAAGCTGGGGAGCCCACATGCCGGATGACAGGGGAAAAGCGTGCAGCAGGAGCACGGCATGGCCGGACGGGGTAACGGAGGCAAGATTGGCGCTCCTGTAGCTCAGCATGGCTCTTCTTCGCTTGATTGTTATTTTTCTTACATGGTTCCCTCAGTTTTCATGAGGGTCATGAGGTTTCGGCTGTCCCTTTGCCTGGTTCTTTATTTCCTTGAGGATGGTGTTCGCATCATTAAGGATCTTGCGTGCCTCATCTCTGGCATTTTCAATGATCTCTTTCGACCGCTGACCGGCTTCGTTGTCGTAGATTTCGCCATGCTCGTCACCATCGTAGAATTCTGCGGCCTTGTCGGTTGCAAGATCGAGGGCATGGCGCAATTTGCCTGTAATGATACGTTGGGTTTCCTGACCTTTGTCCGGAGCGAACAGCAATCCCATAACCGTGCCGATGGCGGCACCGAGAGCAGCGCCGTAGAAAAGTCCTTTATAGTAGTTGTCCTGATTGTCCATGGTTTCTCTCTTTTGTTTACGCTGATTATTACTACAAAATAATAAAAAAGCTTCAAGGAAAGGTGGCGAATGAGTGGTTATTCCTTCAATGCCTCGATGATTTCATCCTGATGCATCAATATTGCATTGCAAAGATCATCACGGCAGACGATCCTGAACTTTTTTGTATAACGTTCGAATGAGAGAATAAAATCCGACAGAAAGACCGATTCACCGAAATCATCAAAACGAATATAGCGTTCCGGAGCTGATCGTGGATCATTCAGGTGTTCCCGGCGTGTAGGATATATGCGCAATTCCCTGAGGTCGGCATAGTCGAAAACATCCTTCAGTGAAGGCGGATCGATGAGCACTTCATGACCCTGCAGGTCGAGGCCGGCATGTCTGTTGAGTATTTCGCAGATGCTGCTTTCTTTTTTCGTGCGGTGAACATGGTCTGTTGCGTAAGCAAACATCCATGATACCTGTTCATTTGCTCCGTTCCGGTAAGGGGATAGGGTAAGGGCGCGTTTATAGATTTTTCTCTGCATGATGTTGTGTAAAAGCTCTCCTGATGGCGGCCATGCAGCATTCAGGCGCTGTGTCAGTTCGTGGAGTACCCTGTCGTCGGAATTGTCGTAAAACAGTGCCCTCAGTTCGTTCGGTGAGACAACCGCGGCGTCAACCGCATCCTGCAGCATCCTGCGCAGCATAACCGAGAACGTGCGGCTGGTATGGTGCCAGTAAACATTGCGCATCATCATGTATTTCGTGAAGAGCAGGCTTTCGAGCGGCGCGATGCCTTTTTCAGTGATGGCGAAGCGCTGCAGCTTGGGGTCGGGAACAAATGACTCGATAAGCCGTTCAATGTCTATGCTGCCGTAGGGTATGTTACAGTGGTGTGCGTCGCGCATGAGGTAATCCATTTTGTCAGGATCGAGCGTGCCACTGATCAGCTTTTTGAATCTTTCGGTTTTTCCGGTAATGATGCCCGTTACCTCGACGGGATCTACCTGCCACTCGTTCTCCAGGATCACCGAAACCGGTTCAAACCCTTCGTAGGACTCGAAGAGAAACCTGTCTATCAGTGACTCGTGAGCGGCGAAAACAGGCTTGTTCTGGTAGACAGGTGCCTGTCCTTCAAGAACATGGGCGTGCGGATAGTGTCCGATGTCATGGAGCAAGGTGGAAGCAAGCAGCAGTTTGCAGGTATGGTTATCGAAATGGAGGTTATCGTCCTGCAAGCTTTCTGCAAGAGGGTTTGTCAGTATCCTCTGCAAAATGAGCTTCATGAGGTGATAGACGCCGATCGAGTGTTCAAAGCGGGTATGATTTGCTCCCGGATAAACCTGTTGGGAGAAGGAGAGCTGCCGGATGCTTTTCAGTCGCAGGAATGCAGGGTGCGTCAGGATTTTTTTTAATGGTACACTGAGTGGAATATGACCCCAGACGGGAATCCTGATAAAACCGCCTTCAGAACGGAAGAGAACGTTATCGGAAATCATGAACGAATGTCAGCAATAAGTTTATACCGGGGATGTTGCGTGATGTTCTTCTGTTTTCAGGTGCAGGTTACAAACCTTCCGGAAATGGTGGCCGTAGATGGAAAGGGTTATTGCGAGAGAAAACGACTGGTGTTGCCTGAAAAGTGTCCAGATGATCATTTTCCAGTAGTGCAGCCGTTCCTTTCCGACGACGCCAAGGACTATCATGGATCGGAAAAGGGCTATCAGTTGTCCTGGCCGGAAACGGGACCTGAACTTCGGGGGCCTGTATTCGAGCAGCAGCGTTTTGATGCGCCGGTAATAGTTTTTCGGTGAATACAGATAGTCCATCATATCCCTGTACCCCTTGCGAAGCATCGCGATATCCATTTTGGGCACAATGTTCGTTGTATTGTCGACATTGTCTCCGGTTGAGCTGCTCAGCAGCCTGCCCTCCTTTTCCATGCGTTCATAGAGTCTCGTGCCGGGCAGTGCCTGAAGCAGTCCGACCATGGCGGTAACGATCCCGCTGTTCTGGATAAACTCTATCTGCTGCTGGAAAATAGAGGGAGTATCGGTGTCGAACCCAACGATGAATCCTCCCTGCACCTCCAGTCCCGCCCGCTGGATCCTTTTGATGTTTTCGAGCATGTTCCGTGAGGTGTTATGCTGTTTGCCGCAAGCTTCAAGAGCGGAGCTGTCAGGAGTTTCGATGCCGATAAAGACCTGGTTGAAACCGGCCTTGACCATAAGTTTCATGAGGTCAGGGTCATCGGCTATGTTGATGGAGCACTCTGTGTAGAACTTCGTTGTTGTTTTTTTTGAGTTCTGCCACTCGATGAGTTTCGGCAGCAAATCCTTTTTCAGATAGGATTTGTGAGCGATAAAGTTATCATCCACAAAAAAAATGCTCTCGCGCCAACCTTTTTTGTGGATGGATTCCAGCTCACGTATGATCTGTTCACTGGTTTTTGTTCTGATTTTATGCCCGAACAGCGTTGTGACGTTGCAGAAATCGCAGCGGTAGGGGCAGCCCCTCGAGAACTGCAATGCCATCGATGCATATTTTTTCATGTCGAGCAGCTCCCATTCTGGAACCGGCGATGTTCTGACATCGGGAAAGCCGTCCGACCGGTACTGTTTTTTTGGAGTGCTGTGAGCAAGATCTTCAAGGAAAAGAGGAAGCGTGATTTCCGCTTCATTCAGTACCAGGTGATCAACTTCCGGGAAACATTCCGGCTCGGAAGTAAAGAGAGGTCCTCCCGCAACAATTTTAAGGCCTGCGTTTTTACACTTGGTAATGACCTTTTGTGCGGAGCTTTTCTGTACACCCATTGCACTGACGAATGCTATATCAGCCCATTCGATATCTTTTTGCGAAAGCTTGGAGACGTTCAGATCGACAAGCTTTCTTTGCCATTGTCGTGGCAGCATCGCAGAGACCGTCAGGAGCCCGAGAGGAGGCAATGAAGCTTTTTTTCTGACGAACTTGAGCGCGTGTTTGAAGCTCCAGAACGTGTCGGGGAACTCCGGATAAAGCAGCAGGATATTCATGCCTCGTTCGATCGTTTCAAATGGTGTTGTAATATGATGGTTACGCTTGTTCGATCTGTCTTATCGGAAATGTTCACATTGAGGGTGGAGGCTCCCGGCAGTGCTGATCTTTCAGAACATGAGACCGATTAAATACAAACCTCCAGAGGACATAGTTCGTTCCGCCACAGATATAACAGGGAGGTATCGCTGCATCTTTTCAGGGTTTGGTACATCGCATCGGCAGTTCAGGTATGCCGGGAAAAATCGATCAACTCATGCCGGTAAGGAGTATCCTGCAGGATCTCCGGTTATTATGGAAAAGGCAGACCCCTGTTCGGGTTGGCGGGATACGGCGATTTTTACCTCGAATGCATCCTTCAACTTCTCAAGGTGGGTAATTAGTACGATTTTTTCAAACTCTTCCGTAATACGATGTATTGAGTCGATAATTGCATCGAGGCCGTCTTCATCCTGGGTGCCGAATCCCTCGTCGATGACCAGCAGCTTGATGCCGTGACCGGTTTGCATGGAAAGGAGTTTCGAGAGGGCGATTCTGAGTGAAAGGTCTATACGGAACTTTTCGCCTCCGGAAAAACTCTCGTAATCCCTGACTTCGCCTTGGGAATCTGAAATGGCTATTTCAAGGGTTTCGGTAACATTTTTATTGATGCGAAGCTTTTGTGTCCGGATTTCAAATGCCATTTGATGCTGTGTCAGCTTACCCAGGATACTGTTCGCCTGTTCTTCAAGCTGAGGCACTGCATTTTCTATCAACAAACTTTGTATTCCCTTGATTCCAAAAGCTTCATGCAGAATATCGAAGACATTTTTTTGCTCCTCTTTCTTTTCAAGCTCTTTGGAAAGCTCTTTTCTCTGTTTTTTCTTTTCCGCCAGTTTATCGAGATGGTTTTGCAGACTCTGCTTTTCTACCAGGAGCTGCCGCAGCATCTTTTCTGTTGTTTTTTTCTCCTGTTCTGCGCTCTCGAACCGCTTTTCGAGTTCCGGTTTGTCAGCAAGAAGAGAGGCTGTTTCGTCAAGTCGGTTGGCAAGAGTTTTCTGTTCTTTTTCAAGGGAGGCAAGTTCTGTTCGGCAGGTATCGCGTTCGACGATCAGTTTTTCAAGACGTGAGGCAGCCATCGCAAGTGCACCTGCACGGCTTTCGGCATTCGAGAGGGCTTCCAGCTCCGCTTTCAGGGATTCGTGCACTTCAGGTTTGTAGCCCAGCGAAGCTATTTCTGCATTGATCTGTGAGAGCTGGCGGACTTCCTCTGCTGCGAGAGTTCCTGACGTGAGGGCGTCACGGGTTTCCCGGAGCTCCGCTGCCTGGGCTTCCCTTGTTTTTCCGGCTTCATCGAATGTTGCTTCGAGTTCTTCAAGCTGTTTCAGCCGTTCTTCAAGCACTAAAAGCTTGTGCCGAACGGTCTGAAGCTTTTCCTGTTTTGCATTGGATTCCTGCTGTTTTTTTTCGAGATCGCGCCAGAGCGTTTCGAGCTGCTTTTTTTCAGTTCTGTTTTGTGCAAGCTGTTTCTTGGTGTTCCGGTACTGAACACGGTACTCTTCGAGCACCTTTTCCTTATGGGCGTCATCAACCGTCGAATGGCAGAGCGGACAGGTCGTCCCTTCGATGCCCTTGAACTCCAGACCCTTTGTCTTTATCTCCTCAAGGTTTTCGAGCAGTGTTTTTATGCGGTTTTCCACCAGTGAGAGTGAGTGCATGCAGCGGTCTTTCCCGTTAAGTTCCTGTTCGAGTGAAAACGCCGACGTTTCGAGCATTTGCTGCTGTTTGCCAAGGTCCGCAACCGTCTGGCGGTCAGTCTGCAGGGTCTTTATTTTCTCGGCAAGATGCTGCAGTGCCGAATCGGATGTGTGCAATGCCGATTCAAGGGTTTCGGCCTTGTGAGAGGCTTTCTCTGTCTTAAGCGCCTTCGTCGATTCGATCCGCATGCTGTTCTGGCGGAGCTTGTCTACGGTTTTTGAAGCGCTTTCCAGTGCGGCAAGCTGCTCTTTCAACCGGTTGAATTTACTGATATTTTGTTCGATAGTATCCCTGCTGTCGACAAGTGTCCGCAATTCCGCTTCTTCCTCCCGGAGTTTTCCGTTACGGACGGCAAGCTCTTTTTTGCGGGAATCGATTCCGGCCAGTTGAGCCTTGAGAGTCTTCCGTTCAAGTTCCAGTCCTTTCATTGTCGTCAATTGCTGTTCCAGTTCCATGCATAACACGGTACGGGCAGTGAGTTCCTTTTCAGTTTTTTTCGACTCTGAAGTTTTTGTTTTCAGTTCTGCTCGTAATTCGGGGGAATTGGAGAGGTCATCACGTAAGGTGCTGATTCTGCCGGAAAGATAGGTGACTTCCTCGCCCAGCACTCTTGCTTTTTCCCTTGCTTTCTCCGCCAGGGAAGCGTAACGGTCAATCCGGAGGATTTGAGCCAGAATCTCCTTGCGTTCTTTCGGGGACTTAAGGGTGAATTCGTTTGATCGTCCCTGGCTTATGAAAGAGGAACTGATAAAGGCATCGTAATCAAGGCCGACAAGGTCGAGGATTTTTTTCTGAGTGAGGCGAAGGGTGTTTTCATTCAGGCTTTTGAAAATACTGTTTTCAGGGTCAAAGATATGGAGATCGACCTGTTCGGTTGTCCCTCCGTTTTTTTTCCTGGTTGCCCTGCGTACTATCCTGTAAGTTTTTCCGTTTGTCTCGAAAACACAGGATACCTGCATTTCGCTGGCGTTCTCGTTGATCAATCCCTCCTTTCCTGTACGGCCTTTGCTCCAGATACACCACCCCATCGCCTCTATAAGGCTGGATTTTCCGGCGGCATTGACGCCTGTCAGACAGGCTATTCTGAAACGGTCAAAGTCGAGTTCCTGAGGCTCTTCGCCGTAACTCTGAAAATTGCTGATGATGAGTTTTTTGGGAATCATCGCTCTGTGGCAGGAATTGGGAACTCAATAGCGTTCAAGAGAGAATTTTTCGCCGAGATAAACCTTTCTTGCTTCAGGGTTTGCAGCGATCTCTTCAGGAGTTCCCTGCATGAAAATTGTTCCGTCAAACAACAGGTATGCGTGGTTGGTGATGGAGAGGGTTTCGTGCACGTTGTGATCGGTAATCAACACGCCTATATTGCGTTTTACAAGGCCTTCGACAATTTCCTGAATGTCCTCGACGGCAATCGGGTCAACACCGGCAAATGGTTCGTCGAGCAGAATGAATTTCGGTTGTAGCGCCAATGCCCTTGCGATTTCGGTGCGTCGACGTTCTCCTCCAGAAAGGGCATAACCCATACTTTTACGTATGTTCGTTATACCGAGGTCCTCAAGCATTTCCTCTGTCCTTTCCAAGCGTTCTGTTTGTGACAGAGTGCCGAATTCCAGAACGCTGAGAATGTTGTCTTCAACACTCATTTTTCTGAATACCGAGGCTTCCTGCGGAAGGTAGCCGATTCCCAGTCGCGCTCGTTTGTACATGGGCAGGTTGGTAATGTTTTGTTCGTTGAGAAACACTTCACCCGCATTTGGTCTGACCAGCCCGACGATCATGTAGAACGTGGTTGTCTTGCCCGCGCCGTTAGGCCCCAGAAGTCCGACAATTTCCCCCTGTTTCACCTCCAGGGTGGAGCTTTTGACAACTTCACGCTTGTTGTAGATCTTCTTCAGCCCGTTGCAACTGAGTGTCGATACCATATCATTACTTTCAATGCGTTACCACATGGTTGTTGTCGCAGTTTTTCAGATACTAAATCAATTATCAATATAAGAGATTCCTGAGATGTTCGGGGAGGCTGCTCATATACTGGAACACAGCTAATTGGCATATTTCTTCTGATTTGGTCAAGGTACGGTTAGAAACTTCTTGATTTTTTCGGTAGGGCAGGTGAAATTGTCAGAGAGATTCGGGAAAAGAGATTTTGTGTGCAATAATCAGGTTGCGTTACATTATTTAATAATGATTTTGCTGAACCAAATACTTGTCTGGGGGCTGAATTTTCTCGGTTCTATCGGAATCGTTTTAATTGTTTACGGGGTAGTTGCAGCTATTTCCAAAAGCCCATATCCGTTGCTTGAGAGTATCGCTGATTGGGTAGCCGTTGTAGCTACATTGGTTGGTGTATTTCTCACAGCAATTTCGATCTACTTTCCAGTGAATATACGTCCACCAGATAAATTTAGCCTGTATTTCTCCGCTCCAATCGTGATCCTCGGGGTAATCGTAGCGCTTGCATACTCTTTCTATACGAGGAATTTGCTACCGTCACACATTTTGAATGGTTTTGCATTGCTTGGAATTGCCGGAGTGCTTTTTCGTTTGCTCAGCAGGTAGGTTGTATGCAGCCCCTTTTTTCGACATGACAGGGTCGGAAGGAAGGGCGTTCTTACGAAAAAGATATTTTGCACAATAAATAATTGCTTCGAAAGAAAGATGAGATGATGGAGATCCCATTTTACCAGATCGATGCATTCACCTCCGAGGTTTTTGCCGGTAATCCCGCAGGGGTCTGCTTGCTCGATGACTGGCTGCAGGACGAGGTACTGCTGTCCATAGCGACCGAAAACAATCTTCCCGAAACGGCATTCCTTGTCCGCCGGGAAGATCACTATGATCTTCGCTGGTTCACGCCCGAGGTGGAGATCGATCTGTGCGGTCACGCAACGCTTGCCAGTGGTCATGTCATTTTCAACTTCGTAGACAGTGATTCAGAACGTGTAGAATTCATGAGCAAGAGCGGACGCTTGTCAGTAGAACGAAAGGGCGATTTGCTGTTTCTTGATTTCCCATCTCGAAAACCTGCAGTATGTGTCACTCCGGAAGGTCTCGACACCATGCTTGGTGCTCCACCATTGGACGTTCTTGCTGCGCGCGATCTGCTGGTTGTATTTGATGATGAGAACGTTGTCAGGAATCTCGATCCAAACCTGGACGCTATTGCGAAGCTTGACGGCTTCGCGGTGATTGTCACCGCTCCCGGAAAGAACTCCGATTTTGTTTCCCGGTTCTTCGCTCCTGGTGCGGGGATTCCCGAAGACTCCGTGACTGGATCGGCGCACTGCACGCTTGTGCCGTATTGGGCGGAGCGTCTGGGTAAGAAAGAGTTTCATGCGTTTCAACTGAGTAAACGTGGCGGTGAGTTGTTTTGCACGGACAACGGTGACAGGGTCTCGATAGGAGGTCGAGCGGTGACCTATCTGTCAGGAACAATAATGATATGAGGGAGGTATTTTGAGAGCAAAGTGGCTATGTGCTGAGTGGAAAATACAGGATCAGGTTTTCTGAACATGACCGGGAAATTGGTCCGGGAGATTCATATTCCATCCCGGCGGATGTTCTGCATAGCATCGAGATCATTGACGCGGGAGAGGTACTGGATTTTTTTACTCCGCCAAGAGAAGATTATCTATGAAACGTATGACAAGGCAAATGCACGCTCGTTTTTTCCTTTCAACAGTTTCGGCGAGTCGGGATCAACAATTCAGCAACCCTCAATCTTAGCTCAAGGATCTGCTGAGAGATGAGGCAGTTCTGCTGTTTCGCAAGGGACAAAACTTCATGTGTCAAGTGCACTACGTGCTTGTGTTGTAATTGGTGCTGAATTTCCTTGATTTTTTCGGTAGGGGAGGTGAAATTGTCAGGGAGACTGGGAGAGAAAGGAGATTTTGCATAGAATAGTTGGGCCATATAAACAAGTAGGAGTATTACAGTGATCGACCCTAAAATTGAAGGGAAAGTTGTTCTTGTTACCGGTGCGAATCACGGCATTGGTGCGGCAACGGCCAAGGGTTTTGCCGCTCAGGGGGCAAAGGTTTTTCTTACGTATTTCCGGGAGCCTTGTGAGCATACCCCTGCAGAATTGGAAGATGCAAAAGAGTCAGGTGCGGGCGGTGTTTTACTCTATCGGGCCAATCAGCAGCAGACAGCAAAATCCGTTCTGGAGTCAATATCTTCACTCAATGGAAAAGCAGCGGCAAGAGAGATAGATTTATCGGACACTCGCAATATCCCTCTCCTTTTCAATGATTGCGAAAATGAACTTGGTCCGGTTGACATCCTGGTCAATAATCATACCTACTGTGCCCTCGATACTTTCGATCCCGCAAAGGAGACTACTGAAGGATTCGGTATTCACACGATAACAGCTGACGACATCGATGTGAACTGTGCTATCAATACGCGTTCTTATGCGCTCATGATGTCCGAATATACACGGCGGTTTCTTGAACGGAAAGCTGAAACGGGGCGTATTATAAACCTGAGTACCGACGCCGCCCATGCCCATGAGGCCAATGTCAGCTATGCGGCAAGCAAACATGCAATAGAATCATACAGCCGTTCAGCAGCTATTGAATTAGGCAGATACGGAATCACCGTCAATATAGTTGCCCCCGGTCCGATACAGACAGGTTATCTGACTCCTGAAGAAGAAACTCATATTGCGGCCAGCACACCGTTACGCCGTATCGGTAAACCCGAGGATGTTGCCGATGTGATTGTTTTTCTTGCATCTGAACAAGCTCGCTGGTTGAACGGGCAACTCATCTATGTCGGTGGAGGGTGGAGGATGCATCAATAGTGAAGTTCCGGTTTTTCAATTTTCAAATATAGTTTTCAGACATGGCAACAGTATTACCCTATAAAGGCGTATGGCCTGATATTCATGAATCGGTATTTGTAGCAGAAGGAGGCCGCATTATCGGTGATGTAACCATAGGCGCACAATCAAGCGTTTGGTTCAACACGGTTATTCGCGGAGATGTCTGTCCGATACGGATAGGTGAAAAAACAAGCGTTCAGGACAACGCTACGCTTCACGTCACGCATGACACCGGGCCGCTCAACATCGGAAGCTATGTTACGATAGGGCACGGGGCCGTGCTGCATGCCTGTACAGTGGAGGATCACGTGCTTGTCGGTATGGGGGCGGTGCTTCTCGATGACTGCGTTATCGAGCCGTACTCGATTGTGGCTGCGGGTTCCCTCGTCAGGCAGGGGTTTACCGTTCCCTCCGGGATGCTGGTTGCCGGTGTTCCCGCAAAGGTCATGCGGCCGATTACAGACGCCGAGCGCCGGACAATTGGCGAGTCGCCTGAGAACTATGTCCGTTACGTTCAGAACTATCGCGACGGAGGGTATGAAGGTTCAGCAGGAGCTACAGGTCTATAACCAAAAGTTTCATGTTTTAGGGTATCGATAATCATGATTTCAATCAGGGTGCCGGTCTGTCTTGCTTGAATATTTCGGCATTTGTTGAGAAATTGGAAAGATAAGGTGCAAAGAAGGGGTTTTATGTAGCGGGAGCAAACGTATGGGAACAATACGATATGCGAAGGGTCCTGTGGTTTATCTCTATGATACGGGTAATCTGAGGACCAGGAAGAAACAGCTTCTCTGGGGTGACTGGCTGCGGATCGGTGACAATATCAACAATGACTGGGATGAGGTGAAGTGGGGCAAGGATACCTTCGCCATCAGGAAAGAGGATTATCAAGAGGAACGTGTGCTCGAAATGATCTTCCTCGACGTGGGCCAGGGTGACGGCTGTATCGTTACTACTCCCCAGCTTGGCTCCAGGGAGAAGATCATGATCATCGATGCCGGTGTTGGTGACAACATGAAGGGTTATCTGGAATATCGTTTTCGGGATTTCAAGAAACAATTCACCTTTCATGCTGCTGTCGCTACCCATCCTGATAGTGACCACTATCGTGGTTTCCAGAAGATTTTCGAGAATCCACGGATATCGTTCGAACATGTCTATCATAATGGCCTGATGGAGCGGACTGGCGACGATCTGCTGGGGCCGGTGACAGACGGTTTTCTAACGGACATTCGTGCCAGCAAGACTGCGGCCCGAAAGCTCTATTCGAACGCGGCGGTGCGCGGCGAAAAATGGTATCCGGAACTGATCTGGACTGCGCTCAACAGCGACAGGTTCGGCAATGTCTCGATGCTTTCCACAGAGCATGGGCAAAAGGAGGGCGGGCATACCTGGATGCCGGGTTTCGCACCCTCGAACAACGAGGACTTCACGATCGAGGTTCTGGGCCCGGTAATCGAGAGGGCTCCGGACGGCAAGAAGGGTCTCCGGACCTTTGCAAGTTCGATGACGGC
>OFHR01000011.1_pt1 | contig 82964 bp, 72 predicted proteins | sample 1522041 | NCBI WGS metagenome assembly OFHR01 (sample SAMN04272335, study PRJEB24112) | coral metagenome | biome: Coral reef; feature: Shallow seawater; material: Coral tissue | host: Coral | place: China: South China Sea | collected 2014
CAGCGGTCTCCAAAACCGCAGGTTGGGGGTTCGAGTCCCTCCTGACGTGCCGGTACAGGGGTAAAGTGCAAAAAGGTATTCTATTTTTGGAAGGCGGCTTATGAAAAAATATCTCGATAAGGTGGTCAGGTATTATCACGATGTCGTCAATGAGATGAAAAAGGTTTCCTGGCCGAGTCCTGAGGATACCCGCGATCTGACTGTTGTTGTTCTGACCGTCTCCGGGTTGCTTGCCCTGTTCACTTTTGTGGCAGACTGGCTGATTAACTCATTTATCGGAAAATTGTTGTAAGAAAAGAGGGATGAGGTAGAGCAGATGAGTGAGAGTGAAACAATAATAGAGCAGGATGCGCAGGGTTTTCCGAAACCTCGCTGGTATGCTTTGAGGATATATTCCGGTCACGAGCGCAAGGTCAAGGAAGGAATTGAGCTTGAGGTCGAGCGCCAGGCACTGGGGGACAAGATCCTTCAGGTTTACGTGCCCTACGAGAAGTTTGTAGAGGTCAAGAACGGCAAGAAGAGAAGTCTCACAAAAAATGCTTTTCCCGGTTACGTACTTATCGAAGCGGTGCTTGATAAGCAGACCAAAAACCTTATCATGGATATTCCTTCGGTCATGGGGTTCCTCGGGGTTAATGACGTTCCGACCCCTTTGCGGCCCGACGAGGTTGAAAAAATTCTTGAACCTGAAGGTACTGTCGAGCAGCGTTCCGTTGTCGAGGCTCCTTTCCGTGTTGGTGATTCCGTCAAGGTGATAGATGGTCCTTTCAGTTCATTGACCGGAGTTGTTCATGATGTTTGCACCGAGAGGATGAAGGTGAAGGTTATGATTAATTTTTTCGGGCGAAGCACTCCTACAGAGCTTGATTTTTCCCAGGTTAAGTCAATTTCTCAATAATACGGCTTGAGTTTTATTCAGCTGTTGAAACAGTGATATTGTATGGCAAAAAAGGTAGTTGGGTTTATTAAACTGCAGATTCCGGCAGGAGGTGCCAATCCTGCGCCGCCCGTCGGGCCGGCTCTTGGTCAGAAAGGTGTGAACATCATGGAGTTCTGCAAGCAGTTCAATGCGAAAACCCAGTCGCAGTCGGGAACCATCATTCCGGTTGTGATTACGGTATATTCGGACAAATCATTCACGTTCATTACCAAGACTCCTCCGGCTGCGGTTCTGCTGCTCAAGGAAGCCAAGTTGCAGAAGGGGTCCGGTGAGCCGAACAAAAACAAGGTCGGCAAGGTGACGGACGAGCAGGTTCGCAGGATTGCGGAGTTGAAGATGCCGGATCTCAATGCCGTCGATATTGAGGGTGCCATGCAGATGGTCCGGGGTACCGCAAGAAGCATGGGTATCGTAGTAGAGAACTGATTATTTCAGGATATGGAGTGATTGTGGGAGACCGTCAGGTCGTTTTTTTAACCACTTGCAGGAACAAAAATGGCAGGAAAAAAATACAGAAATGCTTTTGGTAAAGTAGCGGTTCACAGCGAGTATGATCTGCAGCAGGCCGTGGAGCTTGTCAAAGAGATTACCGAGTTGAAGTTTGATGCGTCGGTTGATGTGGCGATGAAGCTGGGTGTCGACCCGCGTCACGCTGACCAGGTTGTCCGCGGAACGGTTATGCTTCCTCATGGAACAGGTAAAACAGTGTCGGTTCTTGTTGTTTGCAATGAAGCAAAAGCAGGTGAGGCGGAAGAGGCCGGTGCCGACTTCGTAGGCTTTGAAGATTACATCGAAAAAATCCAGAACGGGTGGACTGATGTTGACGTCATCATAGCAACGCCTGATGTTATGGGTAAGCTTGGCAAGGTCGGTAAAATTCTTGGCCCTCGAGGCCTTATGCCCAACCCGAAATCGGGAACGGTTACCATGGATGTTGCCAAAGCGGTAAATGAAGTAAAAGCTGGCAAAATCGAGTTCAGGGTTGACAAGGCCGGCAATGTACACGCTCCTGTAGGGAAAGTATCGTTCGGCGCCGAACAGCTTGCAGACAATGTTATGAGTTTTATCAAGGAGGTTGTCAGATTGAGGCCTTCAGCTGCAAAGGGGCAGTATATCCGGAATATTTCCATCTCCAGCACAATGTCTCCGGGGATCAGGGTGAAAAAAGAGAAGTTTGTCGCCTAACATAAACGGTTTACAAGATGAAGCGCGAGAAAAAAGAGCAAATTGTTAAAGATGTTGCCGAAAAGCTTGAGAAAGCCCAGGGTATTTACCTGACCGAGTTTCAGGGGCTGGACGTCGACAAAATGGCTGAGCTGAGAAGCGAGTTCCGCAAGGCTGGTGTAGAGTACAGAGTGGTAAAAAACACACTGATAAAGAAAGCTCTCGAAAATGTCGATGGCGGTGACCGCTTGGCTGAGGGGCTGATTAACACTACCGGGATGGCCATCGGCTATGATGATCCGGTTGTTCCGGCAAAAATTATCGAGAAGTTCGGCAAGAGTAACGAGATGCTGAAATTCAAGATGGCTGCCGTTGACGGAGCTGTTTTCGAAGCAGACAAGTTGAAGGAGCTGTCCAAGATGCTCAGCAAAACCGAAAACATCGGCCGTGTCGCGGGTCTGGTCAACAATGTCATCAGTTCCGTTCCCATGGTGGTCAACGCGGTAACGAGGGATCTTGTTTCGGTTATCGATCAGATAGCGAAACAGAAGCAGGGTTCATGATACAGGTTTATTACGCACTCAAAAATTGTATACAATAAATAAAAACAAGAGAGGAAGATAATGGCATCTATTGACACACTTGTAGAGGAAATTGGTAAGTTGTCGCTTACCGAAGCTTCCGAGCTGGTGAAAGCCCTTGAAGAGAAGTTTGGCGTGAGTGCTGCTCCGGCGGTTGTTGCCGGTGGTATGGCAGCAGCTCCTGCAGGTGAAGCGGCTGCTCAGGAAGAAAAAACGGAGTTTGACGTGGAGCTGAAAGCAATCGGCGGCAACAAGATCAACGTCATCAAGGTTGTCCGTTCTATTACCGGTCTTGGCCTGAAAGAGGCAAAAGAAATGGTTGACGGTGCACCGAAAGTTGTTAAAGAGGCAGTAAGCAAGGAAGAAGCTGAAAAGATCGCTAAAGAACTCACGGACGCAGGTGCGGAAGTTGAGCTGAAGTGACATTTTCTCAAGCGTCGATTATGATCATAAGCTCCGTTTCAGCATGAGGCGGAGCTTTGCCTGTTTGTAAGAGTTTGACCGTGCAGTTCCTCGAACACGATGTTCAGTGCTGATAAAGGCATCAACTGAATAGTTATTGTGTTTTTATTCAATGAAGAGAATGAGAAGTACTTCCTGCAATCGATAAAAGTGAGGTGCAAGTGAAAGTGGCTGATAAAACACAGAAAGAGTGTATTGCCTTTTCCAAGATCCAGAGTATTGTCGATCCTCCTGATTTATTACAAGTTCAGTTAGATTCGTTCAAGAGGTTCATTCAGGACAGTGTTCCTCTTGCCAAGCGTAAAGACTACGGGCTCGAAAAGGTTCTCCGCAGTGCTTTTCCCATAACTGATACTCGGGGTCTTTATTTACTTGAATATATATCATATACATTTGACAAGCCGAAATATTCCGTAGAAGAGTGTATCGAAAGGGGGTTGACCTATGATGTGTCACTCAAGGTCAAGCTGAAGCTGTCCTATAAAGACGAGTCTGATGAGCCGGACTGGAAAGAAACAATCCAGCAGGAGGTCTATCTTGGACGTATCCCTTATATGACCGATCGCGGTACATTTATTGTCAATGGAGCCGAGCGCGTTGTCGTCGCTCAGCTTCACCGCTCTCCGGGTGTCGTGTTCAGCGAAGCCATACATCCGAACGGAAAAAAAATGTATTCGGCAAAGATTGTCCCGACAAGGGGGTCATGGATAGAGTTCCAGACCGACATCAATAACCAGATATACGTTTACATCGACCAGAAAAAGAATTTCCTGGTCAGCGCACTGTTACGGGCTATAGGTTTTACAAAAGACGAGGATATTCTGAGTCTGTTCGATCTTGTAGAAGAGGTTCCGGTCAAGGCAAACAAGAAAGACTACCTTATCGGCAAGAACCTTGCATCGGACATTATCGATATGCAGACAGGTGAGGTTGTCAGTGCAAGAACGGCAATTACCGAAGATATTCTGGACCAGATTACAGCCGCCGGATACAAAACGGTCAGGATCATGAAAACCGGCACAGGTGAAAAAGGGCTTGACAAATCTGTAGTTACCAATACCATTCTCAATGACAGTTCCGTCACCGAGGAAGAAGCTCTCGAAATTGTATATGAGGAGTTGCGGGCTAACGAGGCACCGGATATCGATGCGGCAAGAAGCTTTCTCGAAAGAACCTTTTTCAACCAGAAAAAATATGACCTGGGAGATGTAGGGCGATACAGGATCAACAAGAAGCTTGGGAAAGAACACAGTGCGTTCGGAGAGTTCCTTGATGAGAATCCGGAGCTGAAAGCTCTGTCGGATGGCATTTACGAGAAAATTCTCCAGACGATCCAGTCATATTCGGATGAGCCGATGGGAGAGGATATCATGGTGTTGACGCACTATGATATTATTGCGGTTATCAACTATCTGATCAAACTTGTGAACGGACAGGCAGAGGTTGACGATGTTGACCATCTGGCCAACAGAAGAGTCCGGACTGTGGGTGAACAGCTTGCTGCGCAGTTTGTTGTAGGGCTTGCGAGAATGGGAAAAAATGTTCGTGAAAAGCTGAATTCACGTGACACGGACAAGATTGCTCCCGCCGATCTTATCAACGCCCGTACGGTATCGAGTGTTGTTTCAAGCTTTTTCGCGACAAGCCAGCTCTCGCAGTTCATGGACCAGACAAATCCTCTTGCGGAAATGACCAACAAACGCAGGGTGTCTGCTCTTGGCCCCGGAGGGCTTACCAGGGAACGTGCGGGTTTCGAGGTTCGCGACGTTCACTATACGCATTACGGTCGTCTCTGTCCCATCGAAACCCCTGAAGGTCCCAATATCGGCTTGATATCCTCATTGTCCGTGTATGCCGAGATCAATGACAAAGGGTTTATCCAGACACCGTACCGCGTTGTTGAGAAAGGAACGGTTACCGACCAGGTACTCATGCTTTCAGCCGAGGATGAAGAGAACAAGATCACTGTTCCGGTCAACGTATCGCTGGACGAAAAAAGGAAAATATCCACGGAAACTGTTCAGGCAAGGACCAAGGGCGACTATCCGGTTGTTACCGCTGAAGAGGTCGATTACATGGATGTGTCTCCGATTCAGATCGTCAGTGCGGCAGCGGCTCTTATTCCGTTTCTTGAGCATGACGATGGTAACCGTGCTCTCATGGGGGCGAACATGCAGCGGCAGGCGGTTCCGCTTCTTGTTGCGGATGCACCGCTGGTTGGAACCGGTATGGAAGCCAAGGTTGCCCGTGACTCGCGTGCGGTAGTACTTGCCGAAGGGGCAGGCGTTGTAGAGCTGGTTACTGCCGAGAGTATCCGTGTTCGTTACAACATGGGCGGTAACGGTGAGGACCGGATGATCATGCTGGACCCTGATGAAGGGGTCAAGACCTACAATATGATCAAGTTCAAGCGCTCGAACCAGGATACCTGTATTACCCAGAAACCCGTTGTGCGGACCGGCCAGGCTATTGAGAAAGGGGACGTTTTGGCTGACGGGCCTTCTACTGAAAGCGGTGAACTGGCGCTCGGCAAGAATGTGCTTGTTGCATTCATGCCGTGGAGAGGTTATAACTTTGAGGACGCTATCGTTCTGAGTGAGCGTCTGGTCTATGATGATGTGTTTACCTCGATCCACATTCACGAGTTCGAGGCAAATGTCCGTGACACAAAGCGCGGTGAGGAACAGTTCACCCGTGACATCTACAATGTCAGTGAGGATGCACTGAGAAATCTCGACGAGAACGGTATTATTCGTATCGGTGCAGAGGTAAAAGAACGGGATATTCTTGTCGGCAAGATAACGCCGAAAGGGGAAAGTGATCCGACTCCTGAAGAGAAACTGCTTCGTGCGATCTTCGGTGACAAGTCCAGCGATGTGAAAGATGCATCGATGCATGTCCCTGCAGGTATGAAAGGTATTGTGATAAAAACAAAGCTTTTCAGCCGCAAGAAGAAGATCGGCATGGATATCAGGGAGCGACAGGAAGCGATAGATGCGTTGTATGATCGTAAGGAGGATGATCTCAGGGGCCGTTTCAACAAATGGATGAAACAGCTTTTTGAAGGCAAGAAGACCGCTGGTGTATACAATGAAAAAGGCAAGGAGGTTATTGCTGCAGGTACTGTTCTCGATGAGGGACTGCTTGGCAAATTTGCAGGTCTTGGTTTTCTCGAGTCTCTTGATATTTCGAGGGGTATCGTCAAGGATGCCAAGGGAAATGAAAACTTTCTCCGCCTCTGCAGGGAGTATCGTCTCATGTTGAAGGATCTGTCAGATGAACGTGAGAACGAGAAATACAAACTCAATATCGGAGACGAACTGCCTCCCGGTATCGAAGAGCTTGCCAAGGTATACATTGCTCAGAAAAGGAAAATTCAGGTTGGTGATAAAATGGCGGGCCGTCACGGTAACAAGGGAGTTGTCGGAAAGATACTGCCAATCGAGGATATGCCTTTCATGTCTGACGGAACTCCTGTTGATATCGTGCTGAATCCGCTTGGTGTTCCCAGCCGTATGAATATCGGGCAGCTTTATGAAACTTCTCTCGGATGGGCGGCAAAGCAACTCGGTGTTCAGTTCAAAACCCCGATTTTTGACGGGGCAACATATACAGAGGTGCAGGAGCAACTTGAAAAAGCAGGGCTGCCGAAACACGGTAAGGTCAAGCTTTATGATGGACGTACAGGTGAGCCTTTTGACGACGAAGTTACGGTTGGCTATATTTACATGCTGAAACTCAGCCATCTTGTCGATGACAAGATACACGCTCGCTCAACCGGCCCCTACTCGCTCATTACACAGCAGCCGCTCGGCGGCAAGGCACAGTTTGGTGGCCAGAGGTTTGGTGAAATGGAGGTGTGGGCGCTTGAGGCATACGGAGCAGCCAATATTCTCAGAGAGATGTTGACAGTAAAATCAGATGATGTTGTGGGACGAAACAAAACGTATGAGTCGATTGTTAAAGGCCAGAATCTCCCCGATCCGGGAACACCGGAAGCATTCAACGTGTTGGTTCGGGAATTGCAGGGTCTTGGACTTGAAATACGTATTGACAACAAGGTGCCGTAAGGCAGCAGTTGTTGTAACGTGATACTTTCCGGGATTTCTAAAAGGTCGTTTAAGAAGGACATTTACTATGATTTTTTCACAGGGAGCCTCACCTATCAAAGGTGACTTTTCAAAGATAAAATTCAGCATTGCATCTCCTGAAAGCATTCTTGCACATTCGAGAGGCGAAGTGCTGAAGCCTGAGACAATAAACTATCGTACATTCAAGCCTGAAAGAGACGGGCTGATGTGTGAAAAAATTTTCGGCCCTACGAAGGACTGGGAATGCTATTGCGGCAAGTACAAACGAGTCAGGTACAAAGGCATTATCTGTGACCGCTGTGGTGTGGAAGTAACCATGAAAAGCGTGCGCAGGGAGCGTATGGGGCATATTTCCCTCGCGGTTCCTGTTGTGCATACATGGTTTTTCCGTTCAGTGCCCAGCAAGATCGGTGCTCTGCTTGATCTTTCGACCAAAGAACTCGAACGGGTCATCTACTATGAGGTCTATGTTGTTATCAACCCGGGTGAGCCGGGAGAAAAACAGGGAATAAAAAAGCTTGACCGCTTAACTGAAGAGCAGTATTTTCAGATCATAACCGAGTATGAGGATAACCAGGACCTTGACGATAGTGATCCTGCCAAGTTTGTGGCCAAAATGGGCGGCGAGGCAATTCACACCCTGCTCAAGGGTCTTGACCTGGATACCCAGGCTTCCGGACTTCGCAAGGTGCTCAGGGAAAGCGGGTCCGAGCAGAAAAGAGCCGACGCGCTGAAACGCCTGAAGGTTGTCGAATCATTCAGAAAGAGTTATGAACCGGCCAAGAAGTCAAGGAAAAAGTCAACCGGACTGTTTCCCGAGGATGAAGCACCGGAGCCATATGTATACGAAGGTAACAAGCCGGAATACATGGTTATGGAGGTTATCCCGGTCATTCCGCCTGAACTGCGTCCTCTCGTGCCGCTCGAAGGCGGACGATTTGCGACATCCGACCTGAACGATCTCTATCGCAGGGTCATCATCCGCAATAATCGCCTGAAGAAGCTTATTGATATCCGTGCTCCGGAAGTTATCCTGCGCAACGAGAAAAGAATGCTGCAGGAAGCGGTAGATGCGCTGTTCGACAACTCCCGCAAGGCCAATGCGGTAAAAACCGGTGAATCCAACCGGCCCCTTAAATCGCTTTCGGATGCTCTGAAAGGAAAACAGGGCCGTTTTCGCCAGAACCTGCTTGGTAAACGTGTAGACTATTCGGGAAGATCGGTTATTGTTGTCGGTCCTGAACTCAAGCTGCATGAGTGCGGACTGCCGAAAAGCATGGCGATCGAGCTTTTCCAGCCGTTTGTCATCAGGCGCCTTGTAGAGCGTGGTATTGCAAAGTCAGTGAAATCCGCCAAGAAGCTGATCGACAAGAAAGAGCCCGTTGTGTGGGATGTTCTTGAAAAAGTTATCGACGGGCGCCCGGTATTGCTTAACCGTGCTCCGACGCTTCATCGTCTTGGTATCCAGGCTTTCCAGCCGGTATTGATAGAGGGTAAGGCAATACAGATCCATCCGCTTGTCTGTACGGCGTTCAACGCTGACTTTGATGGTGACCAGATGGCAGTGCACGTGCCTCTTTCGCAGGAAGCGCAGCTCGAGGCGACACTGCTGATGCTGTCGTCGCACAACCTCATTCTGCCCCAGTCGGGTAAACCTGTTACAGTGCCTTCACAGGATATGGTGCTCGGTATGTACTACCTGACAAAATCAAGGCTGGGAGAAAAAGGCCAGGGACATCTGTTCTATGGCACCGAGGAGGTAATGGTTGCATACAACGAGAGTCGTGTAGATCTCCATGCACTTGTCTTTGTGAAGTATGACGGCCGGGTTGAGCAGAAATTCGATCCATTGAGGATGCTTGATATCATTCCGGATGAGAGTGCCGAACAGAAAGAGTGGCTGAAAAAGCAGATTGAAGAAAACAAAATACTGGTGACAACGGTTGGGAGGGTGATCTTCAACCAGTATGTGCCTGAAAAGATCGGTTTTATCAACAAGGTGATCGACAAAAAAGGCGCGAAAGAGCTGATTTCAAAACTTTCCGGCGAGGTCGGTAACGTCGCGGCAGCGGAGTTTCTTGACAACATCAAGGAGGTCGGGTTCCATTTCGCCATGAAGGGCGGGTTGTCTATCGGACTGTCGGACGCTATCATTCCTGAGGCCAAGGTTCAGCATATCAAGAAAGCTACCAGGGAAAGCAACAAAATCGTCAGGGAGTATAACAGGGGTACTCTCACGGAAAACGAACGTTACAACCAGATTGTCGATGTCTGGCAGAAGGTGACAAACCTTGTCGCTGAAGAGTCCTATCAGAAACTGCGCAAGGATCGCGTAGGCTTCAACCCACTGTTCATGATGCTCGATTCGGGCGCCCGAGGTTCGAGAGAGCAGGTACGCCAGCTTACTGGTATGAGAGGGCTTATTGCACGACCGCAGAAGTCCATGTCCGGGCAGCCTGGTGAGATTATCGAAAACCCGATTATTTCAAACCTGAAAGAGGGTCTTACAGTGCTCGAGTATTTTGTTTCGACGCATGGTGCCCGTAAAGGCTTGTCCGATACATCGCTTAAAACGGCTGACGCAGGCTATCTGACCAGAAGGCTGCATGATGTTGCCCAGGATGTTATTGTTACCGAAGAGGATTGCGGTACAACCAGGGGTATTCATGTAGAGCGTGGTATTGAAGAAGAGACAGGCGGTCAGATCAAGTTCAGTGAAAAAATCCGTGGCCGGGTCGCATCACGTGATATTGTCGATAATCTGAACGATGAAGTTGTTGTAGAGGCAGGCAGCATTATAACGGACGAGCTTGCAGGTGCTATCCAGAAAAATGTCGGTGTGGTCGAAGCCGATATTCGCTCGGTTCTTACCTGTGAGGCCAAGCAGGGGATCTGTTCCAAGTGCTATGGTACCAACCTTGCCGTGCACAAGCTTGTCGAAATCGGAGAGGCAGTGGGCGTTATTGCTGCACAGTCTATCGGTGAGCCGGGCACGCAGCTTACTCTTCGTACTTTCCACCAGGGTGGTACGGCGCAGGGTGGTATTGCTGAAACCGAGACCAAGTCTTCTTTTGAAGGTCAGGTCGAGTTTGAAAGCATCAGGAGCGTCGGGCAGGAGGTGATCAATGAAGATGGCGTGCCTGAAGCCGTTGTTCTGGTAATTCAGAAAAACGGAAAGGTCAACATTGTCGATCCTGATTCAGGGAAAATGCTGAAGCGTTACGAAGTGCCTCATGGTGCACATCTTCTCTGCAGGAACGGGGATCTTGTCAAAAAAGATGACGTTCTTTTCAGCAGTGAGCCGAACAGTACACAGATTATTGCCGAACTCGACGGGCAGGTGAAATTTGTCGATATCGAGAAAGGCGTTACTTACAAGGAAGAGGTGGATCCCCAGACCGGGTATGTCCAGCATGTGATTATCAACTGGCGTACAAAACTGAGAGCTTCCGAGACAAGAGAACCAAGGATCCTGATTGTAAACGATGAAGGGGAAACGCTCAAAACTTATCCGGTACCGATCAAGTCCAATCTCTTTATCGAGGACGGGAAGAACGTGAAGGTCGGTGACATGCTTGCCAAAGTGCCGAGAAATCTTGACCGTGTCGGTGGTGATATCACCGCAGGGCTTCCGAAAGTTACGGAGCTGTTCGAGGCTCGTATTCCCTCTGATCCTGCTATTGTTTCCGAGATTGACGGTTACGTCGGTTTTGGCCCGCAACGCAGGAGCAGCAAGGAAATCAAGGTTAAAAACGAGTTCGGGGAGGAGAAAAATTACTACGTGCAGGTTGGTAAACATGTACTTGCAAACGAGGGGGACGAGGTAAAGGCAGGTGAGCCGCTGACCGACGGTGCGGTTTCTCCACAGGATATTCTCAGGATTCAGGGGCCTAATGCCGTGCAGCAGTATCTGGTGAACGAAATACAGAAAGTCTACCAGATCAACGCCGGTGTCGAGATCAATGACAAGCATCTTGAAGTTATTGTGCGTCAGATGCTGCAGAAGGTAAGGGTCGAAGAGCCTGGAGATACGGAACTGCTCCCGGGTGATCTTATAGACAGGACCGTTTTTATCGAAGCTAACAGGGACGTTTCCGAGAAGGTGCGTGTAACCGGAAAGGGAGATGCACCCGCAAGGATTCAGGAAGGCCAGTTATACAAAATGCGTGAGATCACGAAGCTCAACAGGGAACTTCGCAGAAACAGCAAGAAGCTTGTTGTTGTCGAGCCTTCCCTGCAGGCAACCTCTCATCCGGTGTTGCTTGGTATAACCAGCGCGGCTCTTCAGACCGAAAGTGTCATTTCCGCCGCTTCTTTCCAGGAGACAACCAAGGTGCTCACCGATGCGGCGGTTGCAGGGAAGATTGACAATCTTGCGGGCTTGAAAGAGAACGTTATTGTCGGTACACTGATACCGGCGGGAACCGGATTGAAGAAGTACCGGCAGCTTACCCTCAAAAATGATGATGACGGCCAGAGTCCTGAAACCGCTGAGGTAACAGTTGACAAAGAACTTGCAGAGGACGGAGCATGACAGCATGATGTTATGTCCCAGGTGAACTGTGGTTAGAAAAGTGAATACGCCGGCTCATGCATGATAATGGTCCGGCGTTTCATATTTTTACGACAGAAGCAAACGATTAATCACCAGCCTTCCGAAAGTCCCATTATTGCCGGCATTATGGATAATAAGAAAAGCTTGAGATGAAAAAGATAATAAGAAAATTAGCGCTTGTTCTCCTTGCCGGCGGAGACTTTGGGGTAGTACGCATGATAGACGCGAAAAAGCTGAAAAAATTGCTGAAAAGACTTGCTCAAACCGATCAGCCGGATATGATTTTGATAGATAAAGATGAAACACAGCCGTTACTCAGCTTGCTTGTTACAAAGGATAGTGAGAAAAGCCTGCTTGATGGTGATACACTGCAAGCATTGCTTTGGAACGCTATTGACAGAGATGCTTATGTAGGAAGCTTGATGGACGGAGACAGGTTTTTTGTGAAAGAGGCTCTTTCCAAAAGAAACCATCATGTTGCACCTATGACTGACGAAAAAGACGTGCTTGCATTGATGGATGCCTTGAAGCCTGTTTCCACGGATAAGAACATGATTCGTCTCGGTCCGAAAGGTGATGGAGGTTATCTCGTCCCGGATGATCTCCGGGGAATCGAGGCGTGTTTTTCTCCAGGTGTCGAATGCATTTCCGGATTTGAAAAGGATTGCGCAGATAGAGGCATAAAGGTATTTCTTGCAGACAGGTCGGTGGACGAGGCCGCCGAGCAGCATGAACTGTTCAGTTTTACGAAAAAATATGTGGGTATTACATCAAATGATGATTTTATGACCATTGATGACTGGGCGGCCGGTTCGTTGCGGGGTTCGGACGGGGAGCTGATGTTGCAGATTGATGTCGAAGGTTATGAGTATGAGATTTTTATGGGGATGTCACAAAACCTGATGAACAGACTGCGGATTATCGTTGCAGAGTTCCACAGTTTGAATGAACTGTGGAACAAACCGTTTTTTCAGTTGATATCTCGCGTATTTGAAAAGATACACCAGACCCATACCTGTGTGCACATCCACCCGAATAACTGTTGTGGTGCAGTTTCAAAAGGGAATATTGAGATTCCTTTAATAATGGAGTTTACTTTTCTGCGGAATGACCGGATAAATACAGCGCTGCCAGCCGAAGTTTTTCCCCATCCTCTTGATTACGATAATACAGAGAATCCTGCCTTACCATTACCCCCTTGCTGGTATTCTATAAAAGCCTAAGGTGCTTCCTCATAGTTGAACGTATCCAGAAATCCGGTGTCAAATATGCCGCTTTTGAACTTCTCTGTCAGAAGAAGCTGTTTATGAAATGGAATGGTTGTCTTGATACCGACCACGATAAATTCATCCAGCGCACGCAGCATTCTTTCAATTGCTTCTTCTCTTGTATCTGCGTGGACGACGAGTTTTGCTATCAGTGAGTCATAGTTGGGCGGAACTTTGTAGCTGGCATAGCCGTGGGAATCCACACGTACACCATACCCTCCCGGGGTATGGAACACCTGTAACTCTCCGGGGGAGGGGCGGAATCCGTGCTTCGGGTCCTCTGCGTTAATACGGCACTCGATAGCATGTCCTTTCGGTGAAACTGTTTGTCCTGCAATAGTTTCACCGGCAGCGACAAGAATCTGTTCCTTGACCAGGTCGACACTGTATCGTTCTTCGGTAACAGGATGTTCAACCTGAATACGGGTGTTCATTTCCATGAAGTAGAAATTACCATGCTTGTCAAGCAGAAACTCTACGGTTCCGGCACCTTCATAGTTAATGGCCGCCGCTGCTGCTACAGCCGCATTACCCATTCTGGCACGAAGCTCTTCGTCGACCGCCGGCGAAGGAGTTTCCTCGATGAGCTTCTGATGGCGACGCTGTATGGTGCAGTCACGTTCACCGAGGTGCATCGTGTTACCGTGCTGGTCTGCAAGTACCTGTATCTCAACGTGGCGAGGGTTTTCAATGAACTTTTCAATATAAACGCCGCTGTTGCCGAACGCCTGTTGCGCTTCATTCTGGGCAGTTGCAAGTGCTTTTGCCAGTTCTCTTGTTTCAGTGACAACCCTCATCCCCTTGCCGCCTCCTCCGGCTGTTGGTTTGATGATGACGGGGTAGCCTATTTCTTTTGCAGTTTGTTCCGCTTCCTTGACATCGGATATCAATCCCTTGCTTCCAGGTACAACCGGTACGTCTGCGGTCACCACGGTTTCCCTGGCAGTGTTCTTGTCACCCATTTTGCGGATCATTTCGGCCTGTGGGCCGATAAACTTGATACCGGAAGAACTGCACACCTCGGCGAAGTCGGCGTTTTCAGCTAAAAACCCGTAACCGGGATGTATCGCGTCGGCATTGGTTATTTCCGCTGCGGCTATAATACGCGGGATATTAAGGTAACTGTCTTTTCCCAGAGGTGCTCCGATACACACGGCCTCATCGGCATATCTGACATGAAGAGAATCCCTGTCGGCTGTGGAATAAACCCCGACAGTACTGATGCCCAACTCACGGCAGGTTTGCATCACGCGCAACGCGATTTCACCGCGGTTTGCAATAAGTATTTTTTTAAACAATGTTCTGTTTTATTTGTACCTGAATTGAGCGATTGTTCAAGCGTTCCGTAACAGGAGAATACAGAGGCAAGAAACCGGAATGAAAATGTCACTATTTTTCGGGAAAACTTGAAGCGCTCGATTCAGGTGAATTAAGGCTTGACAAGAAACAGCACCTGATCATATTCTACAGGCTGGCCGTTTTCAACCAGGATTTCGACAATGGTTCCAGAGAGATCAGACTCTATTTCATTCATCAGTTTCATTGCTTCGATTATGCAAAGTACCTGCCCGTTTTCAACGTGGTCATGCACATTGACGAATGTGTCGGCTTCAGGAGACGGAGACCGGTAGAACGTTCCGACGATGGGAGAGCGGATCTCAACCAGTCCATCGGTTGCCGGTCCGGAAGGTTCATCTCCTCGAGGTTCAGTGGCGGATGGCGGTGGTGCAACAGCCTGCAATGGTGCCGGTTGTGCCAAAGGCTGCTGGTTTGTTTCGACCGCAGGCTTTGTTGATAGTCTCTTGAGAGTGATTTTAAAATCGCCTTCTTCTATAGTCACTTCTTCAAGATCGGATTTGTTGATGATATTGATAAGCTGCTGGATTTCTTCAAGGTTCATAATTTCATGCTTTAGGTTTGGCACACCACAACTGATTGTTAGGCAAGGCAATTATTTTTTTACCCTTTCCATGTATTCGCCGCTACGTGTATCGACACGGATAACACTGCCTGTCTGAATAAACATCGGGACATTGACTTCTGCACCGGTTTCCAGAACCGCAGGTTTTGTTCCGCTTGTAGCTCGATCGTCTTTTGTTGCCGGGTTTGTTTCGGTAATTGCCAATTCTACAAATGTCGGCAATTCCGCCTCGAGGATTGAACCGTCGTCTGCAAAAACAATTTCAACAAGCATCCCTTCCGTTATAAAACGTGCAGGATTGCCGATGATTTCTCTTGCGATATGTATCTGGTCGAAAGTCCTGGAGTCCATCATGACGAAGTCTTCGCCATCGCGGTACAGGTACTGATACTGTTTTCTTTCGGTAACGATGACGTCAACGGTTTCGCTGGCGCTGAAACGATATTCGACATTGCGCCCGGTAGTGAGATTTTTCATTCCTGCCTGATAGAACGCCCTCAGATTTCCAGGGGTTCGGTGAACCAGGCTTTCAATTCTATGCGGCTCACCCCTGAAGCGGATAATCGAGCCTTTCGATATATTGCTGATTGAGGTCATATGGATCGAAAAACAAGTGAAAATTCCGAGTCTCACTGCCTGTTGTGAAACAAAGAGTTTAATATAACACAGAGCCTTGTGATTAACAATCAGTGAAACGATGAGTACCGATTCCTTTTGAAAAACAGATTGCATGTTTGTTAAGTACTGGTTAAATTAACCCCAATGTAGTGTAAGCACGATGCTTTGTTTTTTCCTCCAACAAAAAAACAACAACCTATGTCTAAAGCCGAGTTAGTCGAAAAGATTGCATCCCAGGCTGGTTTAACCAAAGCCGACGCGGAAAGGGCAGTGAATGCCTTTGTAAATGTTGTGACAGCTGGCCTGAAAGCCGGTGATGACGTTACTCTTGTAGGTTTCGGGACCTTTTCCACAGGTAAGAGAGCTGCGCGACAGGGCCGGAATCCCCAGACGGGAGAAACGATCAATATCGCCGCAAAGAAGGTGGTCAAATTCAAGCCGGGCAAGGCATTGAGAGACGGGGTGGCCTGAGGAGGGCCCTTGTTTTTATGTATTTCCTTTCTTTTTTTCAGCTTTTTGAGTCCATCCGGCAAGTGCTTGATGGGCTTTTTTTATAAAAAATGCATCTGATTCTATGGCAACTAAAGTAGTTCTTGATTTTGAAAAGCCGCTGTTCGAGCTTGAAGAAAAGCTTCACGAGATGCGAGTTTGTTTGAAAAAAAGTTCAGGTGAGCATAACCTTGTTGAGACTGAAGGACTGAGCCGTGAGATAGAGGTTCTGGAGGCAAAAGTCGACGGGCTCAGGCATTCTATCTATCAAAACCTTACCAGATGGCAGAAGGTGCAGCTTGCACGCCACCCTGAAAGGCCCTATACCATGGATTACATCTATATGATGATGCAGGATTTTGTGGAGCTTTCAGGTGACCGGCATTTTCGGGACGATAAGGCAATTCTCGGTGGATTTGCGAGGATTGAGGATCAAGCAACCGGTTTTGCACAGACTGTGATGGTTATCGGGCACCAGAAAGGCAGGGATACAAAATCAAACCTGTACAGAAATTTTGGTATGGCTCAGCCCGAAGGGTATCGCAAAGCTTTGCGCCTGATGAAGCTTGCGGAAAAATTCAACAAACCGGTTGTCACCCTGATCGACACTCCCGGTGCATATCCCGGCATAGAGGCTGAGGAACAGGGGCAGGCCGAAGCGATTGCCCGTAATCTTTTTGAGATGGCAGGGCTCCGCGTGCCGGTTATTTGCGTTATCATAGGTGAGGGGGCAAGCGGAGGGGCCATAGGCATAGGAGTAGGGGATCGGATCATGATGGCTGAAAATGCATGGTATTCGGTTATTTCGCCCGAAAGCTGTTCCTCTATTCTCTGGAGAAGCTGGAAGTTCAAGGAACAGGCGGCTGAGGCGTTGAAGTTGACCGCTGAAGACCTTCTTGAACAAGGGATCATTGACAGAATTATTCCTGAACCGCTTGGAGGGGCTCACCATGAACCTGAAAAAATGGCGGCAACGGTGAAAACGGTGCTTGTCGAGGAATTACGCGGGCTTCTTGGTAAAAACCCTGATGAACTTGTCAACGAAAGAATAGACAAGTTCGCGAAAATGGGCGTGTGGAATGAGGAAGGGCAGGGGTAAAGTCAAAAGGCAAAAGGTAAAATTCAAAAGTCAAAGAAGGGAACGGAACCCCGGTGGTATATGTCGGTGTGAAGACGAATAAGATAGGTAGTCTTCAGTAGACAATTGGCAGAGCGCAAATAAAGCAGAAAGCCGGCATGATGCCGGCTTTCTTTTTGCATTGCTTTCCCCTGAAACAAGGAACGTTACTTGATCGTCCAGGTGCTTGGGCCCTTGAGAAGTTCCTCGAGAGTACCTTCGCCGCCAGACTGTGCCTGTGCGATCTGTGCATCGAGAGCCTCTTCGTAGGTGAAACGGTCCTCGACGTAGAAGATGCCTATCGGCCTTGGAAGATAGTCTTCCTTGGTGTCAGGATCGTCAAAGAAGTCGGCGAGAATATTTGCTTTCAGCTTGTCTTTCTCGTCGTGAATCCAGAGATCGTCTTTGGATACCGATGAGTCACTGAGGTCGACGACAAGCGGTGTGAAGCCATCAAGCTTGATACCCTTGTTGCCGTCTTTACCGAACACAAGCGGTTTGCCCTGTTCGAGGTAGACGGTCGTATCGGCTTTTCTTTCACGGTCGGTAAAGACAGCAAAAGCACCATCGTTGTAGATCGGGCAGTTCTGGTAGATCTCGACAACGGAAGTTCCGCTGTGTTGTGCGGCACGTTTGAATATCTCGCGCATGAATTTACCATCCCTATCCAGGACCCTTGCCACGAAGGTTCCTCCGGATCCAAGCGTCAGTGCAAGGGTGTTCATCGGGTAATCGACGACTCCGTTAGGAGAGGTGACGGTTTTCAGCCCGACCTTTGAAGTTGGCGAGTACTGTCCCTTGGTGAGACCGTAGATCTCGTTGTTGAACAGTATGACATTCATGTCGAGGTTTCTTCTGATCGTATGGATATAGTGGTTGCCGCCGATGGAGAGTGCATCGCCGTCGCCGGTAGCTATCCAGACGCTCAGGTCAGGCCGTGCGGCTTTCAGGCCCGATCCGATTGCCATCGCCCTGCCGTGAATACCGTGAACGCCATAGGTCGCAACATAGTACGGCAGTCGTGAAGAGCAGCCGATTCCGGAGACAAAAACCACCTCTTCAGTCTTGAGTTCAAGATCTGCCATGGCGTTTTTCAGCTGCTGAAGCACTGCATGGTCGCCGCAGCCCGGACACCATTTGACTTCCTGGCTCGAAGTGAAATCCTGGGCCGTTATCTGTTTTTTTGTATCGGTCATGATTTAAAGCTCCTTTAAGATATCTGTGATTTTTTCTTCGATTTCCATCTCGTTGAACGGGAGCCCCTGTACCTTGCTTAACCCGATCGGCTCTATCTGGTACTTGTCCCTGATGATGTGAATAAGCTGGCCGTTGTTGTTTTCCGGTATCAGCACCTGTTTGTAGTTACCGAGAATCTGTCCGAGATTTTTCGGGAGAGGATTCAGGTACCGGAGATGTGCATGGGCAACACAGCAGCCCCCATCGAGTACTTGTTCTACGGCAATCTTGATGGCGCCATAGGTCGACCCCCAGCCAAGCACGAGCAGGTCACCTTCTTCCGGGCCGTTGTCGATGGTCTGGTTGGGTACCAGGTCGATAACGCGTTCGATCTTTTCGGCACGAAGCTTGGTCATCAGCTCATGGTTTTCAGGAACGTGAGAAACAGAACCGATTTCATGCGACTTTTCAAGTCCGCCGATACGGTGTTCGAGACCTTTCGTTCCCGGTATCGCCCATTCCCTGACGCCTTTCTCGTCACGTTTGTACGGCAGATACGGCGGATCTTCCGGTTTTCTCTCTTTGACATATTTCGGTGTGATATCGGCGAGATCCTTCGGAGCTGGTATCAGCATCGGTTCTGAACTCAGGCCAAGGTAGCCGTCGGTAAGACAGATGACCGGAGTCATATATTCAACGGCGATTTTTGCCGCTTCATACGTAGCATAGAAACAGTCTACAGGAGAGGTGGCTGCAATGACCGGCAGTGGGGCGTCACCATGACGGCCGTACATGGCCATAAAGAGATCCGACTGTTCAGGTTTGGTCGGAAGACCGGTGGACGGCCCGCCGCGCTGAACGTTGACAACGACAAGCGGAATCTCGAGCATGACTGCCAGACCAAGCGCTTCCGCTTTGAGCGCAAGACCGGGACCCGCGGTATTGGTTGCCGCAAGAGCGCCACCGTAAGAAGCGCCGATGCTGGTAAGGACGCCGGCGATTTCATCTTCGGCCTGGAACGTTTTGACGCCCCATTTTTTCATGCCGGAGAGTTCCTGCAGAATTTCAGATGCCGGTGTGATCGGATATGAGCCGAGGAACAGCTCGATGCCGGCTTTCTTTGCGGCAGCGGCCAGGGCGAGAGCGGAAGCTTCGTTACCGGTAACACGGCGGTAACGGCCGGGTTTCTTTGATGCAGGGTCTACTTCGTAGCGGCCATGCTGAGAGAACATTTCCGTCTCGTCACCGAAATTGTAACCGGCTTTGACGGCTTTTATGTTGGCTTCGGCAACATCGGCTTTTTTCTTGAACTTCGTTTTCAGGGTTTCGATCGTGGTTTCGATCGGCAGGTTGTAAAGCCAGTAGAGAGTGCCCAGCACAAACATGTTTTTGCAGCGGTCGATGTTTTTTGTGCTCAGACCAGTCTCGGCAAGCGCTTTGCGGGTGAGTGATACAACCGGTATCTCGAACACGGTATAGTCCTTGACCGTACCATCTTCAAGCGGGTTATTTTCTTCTCCGTAGCCTGCAAGCTTGAGGTTTTTCGCGTCGAAACCATCGGTGTTGGCAAGAATGATTCCCCCATGATGCAGGTTTTTGAGGTTTGCTTTCAGTGCCGCCGCATTCATCGCGACCATGACATCAAACTTTGCTCCAGGAGTATAGACAGCCTTGCTGCCAAACTGAAGCTGGAAACCGGAAACGCCTGCAATGGTGCCGGCGGGTGCGCGAATTTCAGACGGGAAATTCGGGAACGTATTGAGGTCAGATCCATAGACAGCTACCGTATTTGCGAACTGGGTTCCGGTAAGCTGCATGCCGTCTCCGGAATCTCCGGCAAAAAGAACTGACACGCTGGTTTTAGATGTTACCATATCTTCGTTGTTTAAGATTGTTGTGTCACTCATTGTTTATGTGAGTATGTGAGATTGCTTGTAAGAGAAAAAAATAAAATGCGAAACTCCCCCCCTGCCAATGAATAGCTGTTTCATTTCAGAGCATGGTATTTGCGAATGGTGATGAAAACTAACGGAGGGTTGAAAACCCGATATCCTCTCTCTCAGGTTTTCAGCAACGCAAAGCTAAAAATATACGCCTAAAAAAAAACTCAAGCAAGTTTTTCAGGAATTATCATCGCTGTTTTTGTCAATGATAATGTTGTTGGCCTCGCAATATTCCTGCCACAATTTTTCAAGTTTACCGGGACAGTTTTCGTCGAGATCACAGATGTCACAGCGCTGCAAGCCGTACATCTGATCCATCCAGCAGCCGTTGGAGCTTTTTTTAACCTCATTGACATAGTTCGGGTTTTCCATCATTTTCTGCGTGGACAACTCCATCAGGTACAAAATGTCTTCCCTCTTTTTCTGATCCTCAATTCCCCAGCTCATAGCAGCACTCCTGTCCTGTTTTGCTTTGTAGACATTGGAAAAACTTTTTCAGATCCGTTAAAAACCAATATACGCCTTTTTTTAAGGACACCCCTATAATTTGTTGTGAGGTCACATCAAGGAAGAGTCATGTGGCAGGGATTGCAATTGCTCGATGAATGCAAGGATTTCCTGCCTTGATGGGGTTGCCGCTGGAGGGGGGTGTCTTGGACGTCGCGGCGAGCATCTTGGTTGGGGCTTAAAGGTGTCTCGAGAAAGGAAAGTTTTTGTTGTCTTGTTTATTATTATATGACATACATCTTGATCATTCGCCTATTGATATGTTGCTTGTCTTTCTGGCAACAATAATATACTCTTTTTGTTCTTTGTAATCTTTTTTTACTATGTTATTTCCATAAACACTCCATTCAACTTCAATATAATGATTGTGAGCATGTTTAAATCTGCTCGACATTTCACATCTCGTGTTTTCTTCATTTTCTATAAAAACGTAATTGTGTACATATGCTCTTTCATTAGGGTGAATTAAGTCTAAAAAATATATTCCTTGTAAATCTTTGTTGTTATAACCAAGAAAATTTTCAAATGATTTTGTGAACTCATCTAAAACAAGATTACAATTTAAAACAGCATAAGCATCAAATGAAGTGGAATGTGTTTCATCCAACTGTTGATATAAAAGATGTAATCTTCTCGTTATTAGTTCCATTTCGAGCTTATATCCTGAAGTCATGAGATGTGTCCCCAAGCCGCTAATCACTTTGTTTCTTTTCCCATGCATTATCCAGTCGATGTCTGCTCCGTCTTTTTCCAGCTGTTCCAGTAATTTCTTTCCCGGAATACTTTTTCCTTTCAGATATGGAGCCATTTGGGCTGGATATTTGATCCCTATTGCCCTGCAAAATGCGCTGATAGACCCATGCTTTTTCAGAATATATTCCCGAAGCCTGTAATTAAAATCTTTGTAAATTTTCATGGTTTATAACTACTCCCATTTCTATAACGATAGATTTTTTGTCCTGTGCCAGGCATGGCTGTGTAACAGGGAACACCTCTGGCTTATAAAGCTTCTATGTGCTTTGCGATCATGAAGCGGTTTGTTTGCTGAAAATGATTTTTTAACGACTTTCAGTGCATCGTCAACCAACATCTTGAGACGTTCATTTCTTTCCACATTCCGGCGCTGCAAGTACCCAAGCCAAGCATATAGATTGCTCTATGTCTTTTTAAAAGTTTTTTGTCACTGCTTGCAGGGCCTTAACTTCAGATTTTTTAGGGGTTAAAGGGTGGTAAAGAGCTTCGGGGAAGTGGGGAGGCCCTTTCAACGTATGGCGTATTTTGCCTTATCAGTACAACCATCCTGACCTCCAATAATAGTTTTTTGCTTCATATTATGCAAGCTTAAATGTGTTTTTGAAAAAGGAAGAGAATCTATCATTTGGCGATGTTGAAAAGAAATGAGATGAAATCCTGAGATATGTAGCATATACAGAAGGTTTTATGGAGGTATGATGTTTTTTGTTGTCATTTATTAATGGCATATATATATCATGTATCAAAAAATATGTATTTTGCTTGTTTTAAGTATTTTTTACTAATATGAACCAGTGGCAATTAGCCCCAAATAATTAGTTGCGCTCCCTTGTCCCCTATAAGAAGTGATGCTGCTTTATATAAACGCATGTTGCTTCATGAAAAACACTGTCAGGAAGTTTCTGGAAATTTGCCTCAAGCACGTTTACCCTGTAAAAAACGAGTGTTCATGGTATTGAGGGGCCGGGACTGGTGCCCTTCGGCTGGATAGGCAGTGGATGTTATGGGTGATTTGGCGCAGAATGTGCTCTTGGGTGTTGTGCCCGGAGCTTTTTCTAAAATAATAATCTAAAGGAGAAATATTATGGCAGTTGAAAAAACCATGGGATCATCAAGTCTCGTTGAAGTGGTTGACCGCATCCTCGACAAAGGTGTTGTTATTGATGCGTGGGCCAGGGTTTCACTGGTTGGTATCGAGTTGCTGGCCGTCGAGGCAAGAGTTGTTGTTGCTTCTGTAGAAACATATCTGAAGTATGCTGAAGCAATAGGGCTGACCGCTCGCGCTGCTTGATCCTGAACGTTTGAGTTTAGGGTGAGATTTTATTGCAAGCTTATCCTTGTAGAAAGAAGCAAGTATCAAGTATATGTTTCCAGTGAAATCTCAAATTGTCACCTGTTTCCAATAGGGCTGTCCTAAGAGTTAAGTTGCATAATAATTTTTGAGAGATGGATATTAAGGCGTTTCAGGAGGAAGTCGAAGGGATTGTTGACGATGTGTTGTCAGTTTATGAGGAAAGTGTAGAAACTGTTGAGCAGATTACTTCCACTCCATACCGGTTTATCGAGTTGGAAGAAGAGCTTTTTAATACCCGAAGAGAAAGAGAGCAGATTTTTGTGACTTTAAAAGAGTTGTTGGCTAACAATGACTCTCTCCGAAAAAAAGATTTTGATTGTATGATGCACCGGATTCTTGATGCTCAGGAAAAAAGAGAATCAGAGGTCAAGTGCATGCTTCGATCATATTTCGATGGCCAGAAAGAAATGGCATCGGCATTACGAGAAAAATTACGAGTGTTCCGCGCTGACCTTGGGGGAGGGAATCAGGAGTTTATCAGGCAATTCAGGGGCTTTGCTGATAATCTGTTTCAGGAAGGGGAGCAGCGAAAAAGATACGTTGAGAGGAAATTACATGAGTACAGGCAATCACAGCAGGAGATAGCAGATGCTTTGAGAAAACTGCTGGATAAGGGGAGAGAATTAAGGGTTCATGATTTGAGGAAATTGCTTACTGAGTTTGAAAATTCCCGTATAAAAAGAAAGAGAGAGCAAAGTGAACGTGAAAAGAAGGTTATTGATATGTTAAAAGGGTTTAAAGAGGAGCGGTTGGGAAAGTAAGCTCTTGGCTGATGCGGGAAAATTCAGGGTATAACAGTGTTGAAATATTAACAAAATTAAAATCTTAAGTATCATGGGGATCTCTTCAGACATGGTCAACCTCGCGGACAGCATCTCTGCTGGGCACAATGGGCGCAAAAAAGTTGCTGAGAACCGCCTTCAGGAACTTCAGGATCTTAGAAGCGAGGTGCGTGACAAGCTTGGTTCATTTGAAAAACAAAGAGAACAGATAAAAAGGGAATTGCAAAAGGGTCGTAAGGATTTGCTTGGCAGATTGCGTGTGGCCGACCGGGATCTGAAACATTCGGTTAAAAACATGATGGATGCGCTTCGGGTTGACCGCAAGGAAAAAAGTGTCGAGCAGGCAAAAGTGCTTGAAGAGTTTCATAGTGCACTCGGTGGTTCGGTGAAAAGGTTGATGGATGCTTTTGGGGCAGACCACAGGGAAAAAAGTGTTGAGCAGGCAAAGATGCTTCAAGAGTTTCATAGTGCATTGAGTGATTCGATGGACAAGCTGATAGATGCTCTTGGAGCAGATCGCAGTGAGAGAAGTGCCGAGCAGGCAAGAACTCTTCAAAGGTTTCATAGTGCATTGAGTAATTCGGTAGAAAAGATGCTGCATGTATTTAGTGCCGATCATCAGAAGATGAAGAAAGCGCAGGGGGAGAGTTTGGCAGCATTAATGAATGAGTTGCGGCAAGGTTCAGAAGCCTTGAAAAAGGTTCGGAAGGGGGGAAGCGGAGATGTGGTTTCCAGGGCAGCAAAAGTAAAGAAGAAAAAAGTTGAGCCTGAAAAAGTCCCGGTAGTTGCCACGCAGGAGGAAACAAGCGTTATCAAGGTTGAGCGTTCAGCTCAAACGGATCAAAAAGAGGTGGAGGTTGCTCTGCATGATAAAGAGAGAGAAAATAAAAAATCAGGAGATCTTGGCGAGCAGGTTTTGGAATACATTATCAATCGTCCCCAAGGCGTTCGCGTGGGGGATATGGAAAAGCCATTAGGCGCAAACCGGATGCGATTGGGTGTTATCGCCAAGAAGCTGTATGAAAGTAACAAAGTGAGAAAAGAGGGAAGTCTCTACCTTCCGCTTTAAACGATGTTTGTACTGTTAATCATTTAAAATTTGTGAAGTAAATGCCGAAAATCGATGAGTTATCTGTTGTGCTTGAGCCGACAGCACAAGCGGACTTTGTGGAGACCGATTATGTGAAAAGGATGGTTCAAAGAGCACAGGCCTATATCAGGGCTGGGTTTCCTGTACATTTCCGAGGCCCGTCAGGTACCGGCAAAACAACTTTGGCACTTCATCTCGCGCATACAATAGGACGGCCGGTTATCTTGATCCATGGAGATGCTGAGTTTACTACATCTGACCTGATAGGTGGCGAGCATGGGCATCGTTTTCAAAAGGTCGTGGATAATTTTATTCACACCGTTCATAAATATGAGGAAAACATGGTCAAACGGTGGGTGGATAACAGACTGACAGTTGCCTGCAAGCATGGATTTACGCTGGTTTATGATGAGTTTTCGCGTTCTCGTCCGGAAGCAAATAATGTTTTGCTGTCAATTTTGCAGGAAAGGGTAATGGATATGCCGGCAGGTCGGGGAGAAGATCCGTACCTGAAGGTTCATCCTGACTTTACGGCTATTTTTACCTCAAACCCGGAAGAGTATGCCGGCGTAAATCGAACCCAGGATGCTTTGAGAGATAGAATGATAACGATGGATGTCGATCATTTCGACTATGAGACAGAGGTAAGGATCGCCCGGGCAAAGTCAGGCTTGTCCCGTAAGGATACAGAGAAGGTTGTTAAAATTGTGCGGGGATTGAGAGGGTCGGAAAAGAGCGAGTTTGAGCCTACGGTAAGGGCCAGCATTATGATTACAAGAACGTTAAAGCAGCTCGGCCTTAAACCTGAACGTGACAGAGAGGTGTTTGGGGAGATTTGTCAGGATATTCTTTCATCGGCAACAAGCAGGGTTGGTTCCAAAACCAACCAGAAACGAGTGAGAAAAATTGTTGTGGATTTAATCAATGAAGATTTGACTTCACATGTCGTTGAAAGAAAGAAGGAGGTGTACCATGATGCAGTTTAGCGCGATTCGGGGAATAAACACGCTCAAGACAGTAGGTGGGCTGAAACGTCGCGCTTCGAATAGCAATCGAGCTCAGGTTCATCTTGATATCTATGTTCTGGTGCAGGAAAGAGATCGTCTTGAGAAAGAAAAACACCAGGTTATATCCAGGCTTGAAGCGGTCAATGATAGATTGAAAACTATAGATGACAGGGTTAATGAGTTGAAAACTATCATCGATGCGGGCTGCGTTGAAAGCAAGAATCAGCGAGGAACTGCAGCAAAAAAAGGCCGACGTGTAGTGAGTGACAAGGAAGACAGCAAGACGTGGCAAGTGAAAAACCTGCAGTATTAGTAAAATCTATTCCCATGAGTCAGATAACCCATGCAACACAAGCTTCGACACTTGCCGACATTTTAGAGAGGGTTCTTGATAAAGGTGTTGTCATTGCTGGTGATATAAAGGTACAGATCGCAGATATCGATCTTATAACGTTAAAAATACGTCTGGTTGTGGCCTCTGTTGATAAGGCTAAAGAGATAGGGATTAACTGGTGGGAAGAGGATGAAAATCTTTCCTTAAACAGCAGATTTAAGGAACTCCAGCAAGAAAACAATGCATTGAAGGAAAGGATTGTGAAGCTCGAGACGGCAAGAGATGGGGGGGAATAATGTTCAGGTATTCAGCTACGACCATTATAAAATGGAGCCATAGGCCATGAGTGAGAAAAAGCGGAAAAAAGAGGACTTTGATATTGATTTTGGATTTGGCGGCATTAAGCTTGGCGGATTATTTGACAACCTTGAAAAACTGGTTGATGCTGCCGCAAAACTCAAGGAATCAGGTGGAGAGTATAGAAAAGAGGGTGAGATTGATTTAAGTCACTTGAAAAAGGGAATGAAAGGGATTTTCGGTGTTACGGTCAAGACCGGAATTGGTGATGAGCAGCCTGTTGTTGAGTCCTTTGGCAACATCAGGAAAACACCGGAAGGCCCTAAGGTAGAAGAAGAACGTGAACCGTTATCGGACATTTTCGATGAAGAGGGTGCTATCGTGGTCATGCTTGAAATGCCGGGTGTTGCGAAAGAAGACATAACGGTTGATGTCGAGGGTGATATTCTTGAAGTTGTGGCACAAAGTCAGTCCAGAAAGTATAGGAAGGAACTTTTACTTCCCGCACAGGTAGAGGCTGAAACAGTAGCATGGACATATAAAAACGGTGTGTTGGAAGTAACCATGAAGAAAGGCTGACATGCCATTAAAAGGCCTGCTTGATCCGGCATTGAAGATAGTAATTTTTGGAGGAAAAGGGGGAGTAGGCAAAACAACTTCTGCATCAGCTACAGCGCTTTATCTTGCCCGGCAGCAGTATAAGACGCTTTTGATTTCAACAGATCCTGCTCATTCCCTTTCAGATAGTTTCGAATGCTCAATAGGCAACCACATTACCGAAGTTCAGGGAGCAAAACGGTTAAGCGTTCTCGAGATCGATGCAGACAAGGCGTTTGCAAAGTTTCGGCTTGAGCATGAGCCGGAAATCAGGAAACTGTTTGATACATCAACAGGCTTGGATGAGGAGGATATCGAATCCTTCATGAGCATGCCCATTCCCGGGATTGACGAAGTTATGGGTTTTAAAACTATTGTGGATATCATTGATGAAGCAAGATTTGAGAAATATGTGGTTGACACAGCGCCAACCGGTCACGCTTTGCGGTTGATAACGTCCCCCCGGCTTTTTGATGACTGGATAAAGGTTATGGCAAGGCTACGGTGGAAATACCGTTATATGATCTCTCGATTTGCCGGGGAATACCGGCCTGATGAAGCGGATGACTTTCTTTTTGTGATGAAAAAGACCATCAGGAAAGTTCAAAAACTGCTGCAAGACAAGACCCATTCCGAATTCATTGCTGTAACTATTCCCGAAGTGATGGCTATTGAGGAAACGAAAAGGTTTTTAATGCAGCTTAAAAAGCTCAATGTTGCCGTGAAACAGTTGATAATTAATAATGTGATGGAGTCCGAAGGTTGTGATTTTTGCCGGCAAAGAAAACACAGTCAAAACGCTTGTCTTACTGTTTTACATCAAGAGTTCAGCAATCTTGAGCTGATCACGGTTCCATTGCAGCCAACAGAAGTCAAAGGAATCAAGGGTTTGCAAGTTATAATGCACCATCTTTTCAGCTCATGAAAGAAGTTGTGGCAGTGAGCTATCAGGTTAAAGAAGCACTTCCAAAGGATGTTGGCCGGGCTATTTGCCGGCTCGACCCACAGGAAATGCATCATCTTGGTTTTTCAGCAGGTCAAATTGTTATCATCCGTGGCAAGAGAGAAGCCCCTGTCCGGATTATGCCTTCTTATCCGGATGATCGGGGTAAAGCGATTGTGCAGATTGACGGTATTACAAGGGATAATGCACAGGTGGGGCTGAACGATAAGGTACATCTTGAGGGTGTGGAGGCCCGCTCAGCAAGCAAAGTTGTGTTATTGCCGCTTACCGGGGTAAGTCTTTCGCAGAAAGATGACGATAGCCGTTATCTGGGCTCTCTTATTGATGGTTTGCCTGTAAAAGCAGGGGACAGGATCAGGACTAACCTGTTTGGCGCAAGAGCAGCAGAGTTCAAGGTGCTTGAGACAGTGCCTGAGGGGGTTGTGTTCATTACTGCCGACGCGGCAATACGGGTGAAAACAAATGAACAGGGAGAAAAAAGGGCAGCGAGGATAGCCTATGAGGACATAGGGGGGCTTGGCTCGCAGGTACAGCGAATTCGTGAAATGATTGAGTTGCCGTTGCGTTTCCCTCAGATTTTTGAGCGTTTGGGTATTGAGCCTCCAAAGGGAGTGCTTTTGCATGGTCCACCGGGAACGGGGAAAACGCTGACAGCGCGCGCTGTGGCTAATGAAACCGATGCATATTTCACCCACATTTCAGGTCCGGAAATCATAGGTAAATTTTATGGCGAAAGTGAAGCAAGGTTAAGAAGGGTTTTTGAAGAAGCGGAGGCTCATGCTCCGGCGATAATCTTTATTGATGAAATTGATGCAATTGCCCCCAAACGTGAAGACATGGGGGGAGAAAAGCAGGTGGAGCGCCGTGTTGTAGCGCAATTGCTTGCTTTGTTGGATGGTTTGAAATCAAGGGGGCAGGTTATTGTTATTGGCGCAACCAATTTACCCAACACTCTTGATCCTGCGTTGAGGAGGCCGGGAAGGTTTGATCGGGAAATTTCGATACCGATACCTGATAAACATGCCCGTTATGAAATCCTGCAAATTCATACCAGAGGCATGCCGTTAACCGAAGATGTCGACCTTAAAAGGTTGGCTGAAATAACACATGGTTTTGTTGGGGCCGATCTTGATGCATTTGCACGGGAGGCAGCTATGGTTGCGCTACGCAGAATTCTGCCCGATATAGATTTTAATCTTGCCGATATACCGTATGATCTGCTGATGAGTCTCAGTATTGGCATGGATGATTTTATATCCGCCATGAAAGAGGTTGATCCTTCGGCAATTCGGGAGGTGTTTGTTGAGGTCCCGAATGTTAGCTGGCAGGATGTGGGTGGGCTGGATACCATAAAGCAGGAACTGCAGGAAGCGGTTGTATGGCCTCTGAAATTCACGGAGATTTTTCGGGCAACAGAGACACGCCCACCAAAAGGCATCTTGCTGCACGGCCCGCCTGGTACCGGCAAGACCCTTATTGCAAAAGCACTGGCTACCGAAAGTGAGGTAAACTTTATTGCCGTAAAAGGTCCTGAGTTGATCAATCAGTACGTTGGTGAGTCCGAGCGCAGTGTAAGAGACGTTTTTAAAAAAGCAAGGCAGGCTGCTCCGGCGATTCTTTTTCTTGATGAAATTGACAGCCTTGTACCGAAACGGGGCCGGGATTCATCGGAGACACGAGTAACTGAAAGGGTTATTAGCCAGTTGCTGACGGAAATGGATGGTATTGAAGAATTACAAGGGGTTTTGGTGCTTGCAGCGACAAACCGCCCGGATCTTGTCGAGCCTGCGCTGCTCAGGAGCGGGCGATTTGATCTTCTCTTTGAAATACCAGGGCCTGACCAGAAAGCCAGGGAAGCTATTTTTGTCATTCATACGAAACACAAGCTGCTTGCAGATGACGTCGATATATCAATGCTCGCAGAAAAAACAGAAGGCATGACTGGTGCAGATATTGCATTTATCTGTAGAAGAGCTTCGATGTTGACTATAAGGGAACATATCAAGCTATTTGCCTTACAAGCAAATCAGGAGCCACAGCATCGTAAAGAGCTTGAACCCTCCTCGTTATTCTTAACGGCAAAACATTTTGATGCGGCTATTGATTTACTCGGTGGTATGCATCCTGAAAGTAACCGGTTTTCAATGAAGTAATGTCCAAAGAAGGGAAGTACATCTATTGTATAGTCGCATCATCGCAGGAAAGAAATTTCGGGCCGATAGGAATCGGGGAGAGAGGGGACGAGGTGATGACCATAAGCTATGAGAATCTGAGCATGGTTGTGAGCAATCATCCTCTTGCGCGGTTTGTGCTTGAGCCAAAAACGATTCTTGCGCATGAAAAGGTTACTGAAAAAATAATGAAAGAATATAGTAGTGTGTTGCCGGTAAAATTTGGAACGGTTGCACGAAATGCTGATGAGATAAGAAATCTTCTTGACAGGAGATACCGGGAGTTTATGGACTTGTTAAATTACTTTGAAAATAAAATTGAATTAAATCTCAAATGCGAATGGAAAAGCATGGATGATATTTTTCTGAAAATTGGTAAAGAACATCAGGAAATTAAAATGTTGAAGGAAGAAATACAGAAAAATAATTGTGAATCGGATACCAGGAAAATGGTGGAATTGGGCAAAAGAGTAGGGCAGGAATTAATGAAAAGAAACGAAGAGGCAGGCGATGCTGTTTTAAGTGCGTTGAAAAAAACAGCTGTTGATTATAAAGTTAATAAGGTTTCAGATGAAAAAATGTTTTTGAATGCAGCTTTTCTTGTTGATTCCGGTCGGGAAAAAGAGTTTGATAATATTGTTGATGATTTAAATGAGGAATATGGAAATGCAGTGAATTTTATCTATGCAGGACCATTTTCTCCCTATAATTTTGTTGATATAACTATTTATCCGGAAGATTGGGAGGAGTGACGGTTATGAGCCAAGAAAATGGTTTATATCTATACTGTATTATCAGGTCATCGGAGAATGTATCGTTTGGTAATATCGGTATCGGTGGAAGGGCCGATGAGGTTAAAACATTAAGATATAATGATATACGTGCTGTTGTCAGTTTGGTGCCATTAATGAAATATGAAACATCACGGGAAAATATGATGGCCCATGAGTTGGTTATAGAAAGGGTTATGAGAGATTATGCTGTGCTCCCGTTACGATTCGCAACTGTTATGAATGATGAGTCTGATGTGAAACAGTTGCTAAAGGTGAAATATGACAAGCTCGTCGAGGAGCTTGAAAAAATGGAGGGTAAAGTGGAGCTTGGTATTAAAGCTATTGCTAAGAAAGAGGTTGTTTTTGAAGAGATTCTGCTGGAAAACAACGATATTCGAACTTTGAAAGAGAAAATTCAGAATTTGCCAGATGAAAAAACATATTTTGATCGTATTGCAATAGGTCAGATGGTTGAGAATGCATTGAAGGAAGAGAAAAGAAAATATCGAAAAATAATTCTTGAAACACTCGAGCCTGTAGCATTGGAGATGAAAGAGAATAAAAACTTTGGCGATAGAATGATTGTGAATGCTTCTTTTTTTGTGGATAAAGAAAGAGAGAGTCAGTTTGATGATTGTGTCAATGAGTTGGGCGAACAATATGGTGATAAGATTATTTTTAAATATGTAGGAGGTGTTCCCCCTTATAGTTTTGTTAATTTATCATTATAGTTTTTGAAAAAACATGGTGCGTAAAAAATTAATAGAGGTGTCTTTATGTTACTTGTCGATGATATATTGTTTGCTCCAATTAACGGTATAATATGGATTGCTGAAAAGATTGACGATATGTCTGAAAAAGAACTGTCTGACACAGAAAAAATAAAAGAGAAGCTTATGGAACTACAATTACTCTATGAGCTTGATGAAATAACTGAAGAAGAGTACAATCAAAAGGAAAAAGAACTGCTTGAATATCTAAAAGGAACTGAATAAAGCCATGGGCAGCACGAAAAAAAATGTCACCGACAAACCTTCAACGCAACAACACGTTTCTCCACGGAAGCTTTCTGGTATTATTGAAGTGCGGAAAAAAGTTACGTCTTTTTTGGAAGAAGCATTAGTTGTAACGTCTGTTAAAATTGTTAAGGCGTTAAAAACCGAAGATGGCTGGGAGGCTCTGGCTGAGGTTTATGAGGACAGTGCCTTTATTAAGGAACTGGGATTACAAACCCGTGTGAAGGATAAAAATCTTTATGAAGTGAAGCTGGCCGATGATCTGGAGATCACAGCTTTTGAGAAAGTGAGTACACTTGAATAAAACCTAAACTGAGCATTTGTTGAAACGCTCAATTTAGGTAGAACATGTCAATATGTGCACCTGCATCTATACATACTGTGTAACCCATGAAGAGGCGGGTCTTGCAGAGCTTAAGGAGATTGATGAGCATGTATACCCCATTGCGGACTGCGGATTGATCGCGGTGGCCCGAAAGGTGGCGGATGAGGATTTTTCAGAAAAGAATCTCCCGGAGAATATTCAGGATGTTGTTTGGCTTGAGGTTAAAATACGAGAGCATCACAGGATTGTCAATGCTCTTGCAGGACGTGTGACTCTTCTTCCTTTTAAGTTTGCTACGGTGTTTTATTCCGAGGAAAATGTGAGGGCTATGCTGAGACAATATGAATTGCCGATGAAAGAGCGGCTACAACAGTTGGTTGGCAAGCAGGAGTGGGGTTTAAGGGCATGGGGAAACTATGATGAGGTAACCGGCTACGTTGATGCCTCGAACAATGAGATGAAGATCCTGGAAGAAGAGCTTGTGAAAAGCTCGCCAGGTAGGGCTTTTCTGCTGAAAAAGAAAAAGGAGGATTTGTTAAAAAACACCGTCCATTCTTTTTTTAACGAACAAGTTCAGGAATGTCTTCACGGCCTGATTCCTTATTCATACAAAAATACTTTGCAGGGTGGTGTAACTGTTGGGGGCGGTGAAATAGGTTTGAAAGCAGCTTTTTTGGTTGCCAAAGACGAAACGGAGCCTTTTTTGCATCAGATTGAAGGAAAACGCAGGGCGTTGAAAACAATGATGATTAACCTGAAATGTACAGGGCCGTGGCCCCCCTATAATTTTGCTGATATTGTGAAAAATTAGGGCACCTCTATTAATTTGTTGCGCGCCCCGAATACTTCGTTGGGCGGTACTCGAAATCCTCATGTACTCTGTGTACACTCCGGTTTCTGCGTTCCGTCCGTCTTGTCTTCAGGTCGCTCTCGACAATTAATAGAGGTGCCCATTAACAGGAATAAGTTTGCCAGCCATGAATGAGATCGATGCTTCACAAAACGTCACGGTTCTTGAATTGTTGGACAGAGTACTCAATAAAGGGGTGGTTATTGCCGGAGATGTTACCATCTCTGTTGCCGATATTGATTTGCTTTATTTAGGAGTGAAACTTCTTCTTTGTTCAGTTGAAACAATGGAGCAAAACAAAAAAAAGTTGCCGGGTATGACAGAAGAGCCGGAACATGTATGAAGGAAGAGCCGATGCTGACTTGCTTGTATGCAATTGTAGACCATTCTGCCAAGGAATTGAATATGCGGCCGTTATATCCTGTTACTTACAAGGACATCGCTGCTATTGTTGAAACTGTTTGCAAGGAACGGTTAGCATTTGATCAAAAGTCGGCTATTGAGTATGGGACGACCCTTGAGGTTCTCAATGAAAAGCTTACGTTACTCCCTTGCAGGTTTGGGACATTTTTACAGGATGAGAGTGCAGTGTTGCAGTTGTTACAGGAGCATTATTTTTTTTATAAGAAGAAACTGGAAGAAATAAGGGGCAAACAAGAGTTTGGCCTTAAAATACTGTCGGAAAAAAGTGTTCAGGCACACAACGCGAATAATGGAAAGCAATGTAAAGACGGGAAGGAGTATTTGCTGCAAAAATTTTATGACTATCGGGGAGACGAGGAACGAAGACGGGTAAATCGGAAGGCTATTGATGTCATTCATGAAGAACTACAAAAACTTAGCAGTATGAGCGTGAAGGATGTGGAAACGAGAGGTCAAGTTGTTTTTAGTGGTAACTACCTGGTGGAAGACGGGGCGAAAAGTTTTTTTTGCTCGAAAGTCAAGGTGTTACAGGGAGTATATCCTGAGTTGAGATTTTTGCTGACCGGACCATGGCCGCCGTATAATTTTGTCGGTGAAAACTGAAAAATCACAAAAACCGGGCTATGGAGAGAAACAACAAAGTATTGGTTGGTTCAGATGTCGTTGACGCTTTTGTCGAAGAGTTATCGGACGTCAACCCGTTGCCAAAGCATATTGACGTCAGCCCTGAAAATGTTGAACATGGTTTGGCCAAGTTGGTACTTACGCTTATTGAACTTATCCGAAAGCTTATGGAGAAGCAGGCCATGAGGAGGCTGGATGGCGGATCTCTGACCGATGAAGAGGTAGAAAGACTTGGTGAATCTCTGCTGCTTCTTGAGAAGAAAATGGATGAACTCAAGGATTATTTTGGCTTGAAAAATGAGGATTTGAACCTGGATTTAGGGCCGCTGGGTCGATTGATGTAATGACATCAGGGCACCTCTCTTTATTGTCATGAGTCCCGATTGCATCGGGATGCAGGGCGAACGGAGCGCAGAAACCGGAGTCCCGCGACCTGTCGGGATCAACGATGCAATTGAATCGCGGAATACATAGAGATGCACATTGATCTCTCGTTCGGGAGATGTAGAGCGGATGCTTGGTTGGAGCGCATCCGCTTGAATGCCGCCTCATAGTATCGTTTGTATCGATATGAGGCGGTTTTTTTCTTGCTTTTTAAAGGTACCGCAGAGCATTGAGCAGTTCTCTGTACCCGAACGGTTTTTTCAGAGTGGCGTCTGCTCCAACGGCATGGGCAAGATGAAGATAACTTTCAGGGCTCATTTTTCCTCCACCGGAAATGGCGACAATTTTAATGTGGGGGTGTTCCGACTTGATGTTTCTGATGATTTCAATGCCTTCCTGCTCCGGCATGATGATGTCTGAAATCACAATCGTAACATCCGGGTTCTGGGCGAGCAACTCGAATGCCTTATAGCCACTGTCTGCTGTAAGAACGTTAAATCCATCATGTTTCAGGATTTCTCTGATGAATTTCAGGGCAGCTTTATCATCATCAATGACCAGGATTTTCATATAACTGTGCGTTAGGTTGCTGTTCGATAATCTCCTGAATTATTTTGCCCAGTGAAAAACTTACCGGTTTTTGAAGATTTTTCCCAACTGCATGATAGAGCAAGGGTTACGTGATCGCCCGATTACCTTCGTAGCCGGTTATGGTGATACATCGAAAATCGATTAACCGGGTTTCCATTGAGTTTGAAGTTTGTCTTGGTTTTTTTATGGGGAATTGAGGTGCCTTTATGATACTTTGCTCCGGGGTTGTGGTCGAGAGGATTGTGTGAAAGGTGAAAGAGTGAGAGGTTCCGCTAATCATCAGGATGTTCATGCCCTTGATTGTTTTGCTTTTGCCCTACGATTTGCTGGATTGCTGTGTGTAGTAAAGTGAAACTTATTGGTTTTCGGAGTATTTTCCGGACCTTCGTAAGATCTGTTTTTTGCAGGAGCTTCTGATCATTTGCGTACCCGGTTATCAGAATAACAGGCAGACCGGGTATGATATGGTCTGCTTTGCAGGCCAGAGTGATTCCTGTCATTTCGGGCATGGTTAAATCGGTAATGAGCAGGTCGAAAGAGTCAGGATTACGACGTATTGTATCGAGTGCCTTGGAAGCTGAAGTTGTTGTTGTTACATCATAGCCTTTGTTTTCCAGCATGGGTTTTATCATTTTTACCGTCGAGGGTTCATCGTCAACAAAGAGAATCGAGCAGTTTCCTCTGGCTTTGGTTTCAGCTGACGAATTGGGGTTTTCTGTCGTTTCCGGTTTATCGATAAGCGGCAGATAGATGTGAAAAGCGGTTCCGTTGCCGGGTTCACTCACAACGGTAATAACCCCTTTGTGCTGTGTAATGATGCCATGCACGACAGAAAGCCCAAGACCGGTTCCCTTGTTAACGGGTTTCGTTGTGAAAAAAGGTTCGAAAATCCTTCCCATGGTTTTGCTGTCCATGCCTGGGCCGGTATCGCTGATGGTCAGCAGCAGATATGGCTGGTCCTGCAAGGCGGGGAGTGAGTTGAGAAGTGCGGGATCAGGGTACAGCGGACGCAGCCGGATAGTCAGCTTACCGCCTGTTTTTTCCATTGCCTGATAAGCGTTCGCACAAAGATTGACGATGACCTGGTGCATTTGGGAGACATCGGCCAGGACGTTGTCTGTTTTGTTATCGATATCGGTTGAAATGGTTATAGTCGAAGGAATGGAAGGCCGCAGCAGTTTCAGGGATTCGGTTACAATCGCGGCGAGGCTGACTGATGATAGGTGAGATTCATCCATACGGCTGAATGTAAGAATCTGCTCAACCAGATTTTTTGCTCTTTCAGAGGCATGCCGGATTTCATGAATATAGTCTGCGATGGGTTCCCCAGGGGGCACCATTTGCTCCAACATTTCTGCATAACCCATGATGGGGGTCAGGATGTTGTTGAAATCGTGGGCGATTCCGCCTGCAAGCGTCCCGATGGTTTCAAGTTTCTGCGCCTGGCGTAGCTGGGTTTCAAGTTCATGTTTTTCCGATTCTGCAATGGTTTGTTTGGTTATGTCGAAAATGATGCCATCTGTGCCAATACAGTGACCTTCATGACAAATAAGAGGGGCTTTTCTGTCCTCGATCCATTTTTCTTTACCGGTTTTGGTACGAATTCTATAATTCAGAATAAGCGGTTCAGGATGATGACAAATGGTCCTGCATGCATCCTGGTAGCTTTTTCGGTCATCGGGGTGGATAAGGGAGAGCCAACCTTTGGGCAGTGCCTGGATTTCCTCTGCGCTGTATTCGGTGATTGACAGGGTTTTCGGAGAGAGGAGAAAATCAATCTGTCCTTTTTGGTCGGTGGTATACACGATGCCGGGAATGTTGCGCAACAGGTTTTCATATTTCTGCAGAACGCGTCTTTTCAGCTCATTTTCCCGGAGAGCATTTTCTATTTCCTTATGTTTGGTAAGGTCGAAAATCACACCTCTGAAACCGGTTATGCTTTCATCAACAACGATAGCGGCTGAGTACAAAACGGCCGGAAAGTTTTTCCCTTTTCTGGTAAGAGCTGTGAACTCCTGGATTTCAAGGTGACTGCCGGCAAGCAACTTTTCCCGGCAGTTGTGCAAGAGCTGGTGATTTTCAGGGACGATCAGATCAAATGCAGTAACATTTTTTCCTAGGTCTTCGGGTGAATAGCCGAACAGTTGAAAGGCGGTTTTGTTTGCATAGGTAAGCCGGGTTTCAAGGTCACATTCAAAAACCGGCTGCGGAAGCTGTTCGGTAAGTTCGCGAAACCGTTTTTCGCTGTCCCGCAATGCTTTTTCGGCCTTAAGATTGTCCGTAATGTTCCGGCTGATGCCGAACAGGACAGGCTTGTTGTTCCATATCCCCCTGGTAACTTTCGTTTCGACAGGTATAAGCCTGCCTTCCTTGGTTTGCAGGGGCACTGGGCAAATATTCCGGGTGCCTGCCAGCAGCTCGGCAATGTTCTCGGCAGCTGTTTCATGCTCTTCGCCCGGGTGAAGATCAAGCACATGCTTTTTGGATATTTCCTCTACGGAGTAACGAAGATTGCGCCGGGCAGTTTCGTTGGTGAAAATAACCCTGCCATCGGCATCGACAATAAAGAGATAGTCATCAATAGTGTTGAAAAGAGTTTCCAGGTTTCTTTTGGTTTCCGCAATTTCTTTCTCATGACGGGCTTGCATGATTGTGGCCCCGATATGAGAAGCAATGGTTTCCAGTGCTTTTTTTGCAGGTTCCGGAACATGTTCCAGTCGGTGAGAAGCCACATTGAGGCAGGCAATCACATCTCCTTTGTACTTGACCGGCAAAATGGCTATGGCATTGAGCCCTTCCTTTCTGGCATGTTCGATATTTAGGCCTTCAATGCTGCTGAACCGGCTGTATAATGGATTGCCTTTCATGACGAGCTGCTGGTGGAAACTGTCCGGAGCATATGATCTGGAATGTTTGAGAAAAGCTTTAGGAAGTCCTTTATGGGCGGAGAGCAAAAGGCTTTTATCTGATGGCTCGACTAGATAGATGCCGCCGCAGTCCATATCCGAGATCAAAATGGCTGTTTCCAGGCAGAGGTGAAGCGTTTCCTCAAGAGACTGTGAAGCGCTGAGTTTCAAGGCTAGATCGAGTTCAGCTTCAAGAAACTGTTCAGCCTGTTTGCGCATCATGGTATTGGCGATAATTCCGCCGGCGAGCTGAAGGACAGCAATGGTTTCCGGGTGCCAGTGTCGATGTTGCCTGACGGCATCGAACCCGATGCAGCCGAATAGTTTGGTATCCGAGATCAGGGGTATGACAATAAGGGATTTGATATTCTGGCGCTCAAGGATCTCCTTTTCAGCGGCAGCTTTGGGCGGGAGCTTTGAGACATCGGGAATGTGAATGATTTTGTTTTTTCTGACTTTTTTCATCCACCACGGAAAGATGCTGGTTGGCAGTCCTTTGAGGTTTGCTATTTCTGGCTTGATTCCTTCGGCACACCACTCATGGGTGTTGTCCATCAGGTTGTTGTCGTCATAAAACTGAAAAATGTAGCTCCGGTCGGCCTGTACGTGTTTGCCGATAATCATCAGGATATCATCAATAACCGGATTGATCTGCTTAATGGTGACGTTGATGAGTTTGTTGGAAATGTTGGCGATGAGATGCTCGAATTCCAGTTGTTTTTTAAGGTATGTTTTCGGTTCTTTTCTTGTTCGTTCCAGCTCAGAATAAAGTACCTGCAGTTTTCTATTATCCTTAGCCATTGTAGTGATTTGATTAAGTGATTGAACTTCCCTTAAAAAGGTGCTCTGAACCTGAGAGTATTAGGGCATGGTTAGCTTTATAATATACGATACAGAGGCAGTTCCTTTGTATAGCAGGAAAATGGGCGGAGAGACATAATTCTTTACATGGATGACCGACAAAATCGTCATTGTGTTCCGGCAGGGTGACGAGTTTAGCGACGACTTCCAGCATGCGTTAGTCGAGATGCTCCGCGATATCTGATATGTGCAGCAGGTGTGAAGGCAGCTCGGCTGTGAAGTTCGGCAATGGACAGCAACATGGATAATGCGTTCCCTGTATTTCAATGAAAATACGTATGTTACAGCAAGTGCTTTTCTTGTTTTTCCGGTAACGAACAACTTGCCTGCATTGGGGCGCTCTGGGGATTTTGAGACGAGCGTTTTCTTGTGTAAGGCGATAGTGAGATCAGGAGGAGTTCACCATGCTGAAATCAACATTCAGGGCGACATTCGCGTATGCATTCATCCTTATAACAGGGCTGTTGATCTTTTCTGGTAATGCTTTGGCAAAAAAAACGGAAAAGACAGGAACAGGCTATGAAAAAGCAGTTTCAAATCTGAAGGAATTGATCCGTACTACACCATCCTTGAAACAGCATATCGAGGAGGCATTGCAGATTGTACCGCAAGGATCGTACTGGCATGGCAAGACCAGCGGAGATTTTGTCGCGTTTTTCGATTCATGGCTTGTTTACAATCCGCTACCCGAAGCTCCGGGTAAATACATCAGGCCGTTCGACGAACTGGCAAACTTGGATGCGGGAGATATTCTGTTCGACGACAATATCTTTAGCTCCTGGTTTATCGAATTCGTCAATGCACGTGGGGATTATCTGAAAACACCGGCTTCGTCGGCAACTCTCGGCAAATGGATTACCTATCCCGACGTACACATCGATGATTATAAGGTCCCTGAAAAAGGATTCGGGACATTCAACGATTTTTTTCTGAGAAAGCTCAAGCCCGGTGTAAGACCGCTTGGGGGAAAAGGTGATCCTTCGGTCATCGTGTCTCCTGCCGACGGTTCGATCTGCGAGATTTACGCAAAAGACCTCGATTCGAATTTCAGGGTAAAGAGGGATGTGATAAACATTCGACAAACGCTGAACAACAGCCCGTACGCTGAACGGTTCATCGGCGGAAAGGTGTTTGATATCCTCTTGTGGTTCACGGATTATCACCACTTTCACGCACCGGTTTCGGGAAAGATCGTCGAGATCGGGGAGTACTCCGGTTCTTACAACTATGACTTCGCTCATGTTGATTGGTATCACGAGCTGGCCAAGCATAAACGTACTTGCTATATCATCAGCTCGGAAAAGTTCGGTCTCGTCGCCATGATCCCGGTCGGTTTCTGGGGTGTAGGATCGATCCAGAGTGAAGTAAAAACCGGCGATTACATTGAAAAAGGGCAGGAAATAGGTCATTTCGGCTATGGCGGCTCCTCGATCCTGCTTGTGTTCGAACCGGGAGCTGTTGACATTTCACTGCCCGTTCCCGTGAGGAAAAGCGGGGATGAAGGTTACCCGGTCAAGGTCCGGCAAAAGATCGGTACGGCGGCGAAATAGCTGTTGCTGATCATCACTGCAGTTTTCGCAACTGCTCGATGATGCCTTTGTGCGGATGGTTGACGAGGTCGTCGTTGTGTTCTGGCAGGGTGACGAGCTTGGCAACGACTTCCAGCATGTGCTGGTTGAGGTGCTCTGCGATGTCGAGCATATGCAGCAGGTGGTGCTGGAGCTCGTGGTGGATGAACTTTTGAGCACGATGCTTTTTCATTTTGCCGAGGATTTCTGCCATGAGCGGGTTTTCAATATGGTGGGAGACCTGGCTGAAATACTCCAGCGGCAGATCATTTGCGTAACCGGTTGCTTGGTCAACGCTCATTTTTTTACATACCCCGGCGGCAATCTGCGGTTTGATGTGTTCAACCATCAGCGGGATGACCACAAAATGCGGGATGTATTTGACGATCATACTGATCGCATGGTACAGTTCTTCCAGCCCGTCGGTTTTTGAACGGACCAGATCTTCTATATAGGTGATGACTTTTTTCTGCTGCGTCGGATGCAGTTCCTGCAACACTTCCGGCACCGGTTGTTTAGTCCATTCCAGTGCGTGTTCAAGCTTATCCATACTAATCTTGTGTCCCTTTTGCTGAATGATGACCCGTAGTTTATTAAAAAAAAGTGAAAACATGAATTATGGTCTGTATGGATGATGCGGTTCCAGTGAGGGATGCGGGAAAAAAGAAAAACTGCATGCCGGTGAAAGTTTGTGTGACTCTGTGATCGTTGGTCTACTTGAACAGCAAGTGTTTGCCTGGCGAAAATCCCAGGCTTTTTGTTACATTACGCAGTGAAATTCAGACAGGAAGGGGCTTTCGGTCTATTTCCCGTATAAACATGAAAAGCGAAACAACGTATGAAGTCCAGCGATATTCGACAGTCGTTTCTTGATTTTTTCGAACAGAAAGCGCATACCATCGTTCGTTCCGCCCCAGTGATACCGGCGGAAGATCCAACGCTGTTGTTCACCAATGCGGGGATGAACCAGTTCAAGGATGTCTTTCTTGACAAAGGTTCCAGGCCCTACAACAGGGCTGTTGATACGCAGAAATGTATCCGTGCCTCCGGAAAGCACAACGATCTCGAAGATGTCGGGCGCGATACCTACCATCACACCTTTTTCGAGATGCTGGGTAACTGGTCCTTCGGAGATTACTACAAGAAAGAGGCGATTGCCTGGGCGTGGGAGCTGTTTACAGAGGTATGGAAACTTCCGAAAGAGCGTCTGTACGCAACCGTGTATACGGATGACGATGAAAGCCTGGAGATCTGGAAAAGGGAGACCGATATCGATCCCGGTCATATCATGAAATTCGGAGAAAAGGACAACTTCTGGGAAATGGGCGAAACCGGTCCGTGCGGCCCCTGTTCGGAAATACATATTGATCTTACCGATGATCTGTCAGGAAAAAGTCTTGTCAATGCTGATGATCATCGGGTTATCGAATTATGGAACCTTGTGTTTATCCAGTACAACCGCAAGGCTGACAAGTCGCTTGATCCGCTGCCGAAAAAGCATGTCGATACCGGTATGGGGTTTGAAAGAGTTACCGCAGTGCTCCAGGGGAAAAGCTCCAACTACGATACCGATATTTTTTTACCGCTGTTCGACTCGATAACCGGTATTACCGGAACAGAGTATAACGCTACGCTTGATGGTGATCGGGATATTGCCATGCGGGTTATTGCCGATCATGCAAGAACCCTGACCTTCGCTATTACTGACGGTGCTGTTCCAGGTAACGAAGGCCGTGGTTACGTGCTGCGCAGGATTCTGCGGCGAGCGGTACGCTATGCAAGAAAACTTGATTGCCATGAGCCTATGCTGTACCGGCTTGTGGGGGTTATTGCCGACACTATGGGTGGCGTTTTTCCTGAACTGAAAAAACAGCAGGAAACCGTCGAGAAAATCATCCGGTCGGAAGAGGAGAGTTTTCTGGCAACCCTCGACAGGGGAATTGAGATTTTCGGAGAAATAACCACAACGCTCGGGGCTTCGAAACAAAAACGTATTAATGGAAAGGACGCATTTCGCCTGTACGATACCTATGGGTTTCCGCTTGACCTGACGAGGCTGATGGCCGCCGAGGAAGGGTTGACGATTGATGAAGATGGATTCGAGGCCTGTATGCAGAAGCAGAAAGAAAGGGCACGCAGAGACCGTAAGCAAAAGCAACAGATTGCCGGGGATGAGGGCGAATGGCACTGGTTCGGAAAAAAAGACCGAACGGTTTTTCTTGGTTATGAAACGCTGGATACCGAAGCGCAGGTTGTCGGTGTAAAGGTTGCAGGAGGCCAGTTGCAGCTTGTGCTCGACCACACCCCTTTTTATGCGGAGAGCGGTGGACAAACAGGTGACAGGGGTCGTATTGAGTGGGAAAAGTATGCTGTCGAAATTATCGATACCCAAAAGGATGGGGAGGTTATTGTGCACGTTGCCGGCAAGGTGTACGATCGTGCAACCGGAGCAGAGATCGAGCCGGAGAGTATTGCGTTCGAAGGCGCTTTCCTGGCCCGTGCGCAGGTTGACCGGGAGTCCAGAGAAGCGACGGAGCGTAATCATACTGCGACACATCTTTTGCATGCGGCCCTGAGAAAGGTTTTGGGAGAGCATGTCCAGCAGAAAGGTTCGCTTGTAGGGCCTGAGAGGCTGCGTTTCGATTTCAGCCATTTCGAGAAAGTTTCCCAGCGTGAACTCGAGGCGGTTGAGGCTGAAGTGAACGAACGTATCCGCGAGGCTGCCGAACTGGTCAGACATGCCGATGTGCCTTTCGAAGAGGCGCTTGAAAAAGGAGCGCTTGCATTTTTCGGCGACAAGTATGCGGACCGTGTACGGATTGTCGAAGTGCCGGGCGTGTCGATGGAACTGTGCGGCGGAACGCATGTGAGCAATGTCGGTAAGATAGGGTTGTTTAAAATCATCAATGAATCTTCCATTGCATCCGGCATCCGCCGCATCGAGGCAATTAGCGGAAAAGCTGCCGAGGAACTGCTCTGGAGCGAGTACCAGGAGCTGCAGCAGGTTCGTCAGCTGCTGAAAACAGGCGGCGAAGAAAGCGTCGCCGGCCGTGTTCAGGAGCTTCTGGAAGAAAGAAAAATGCTTGATAAGCAGGTGCAGGACATGCGGCTTTCACTGCTCCTCGACCAGGCGCTCAACCGGCTTGAGCAGGCTGATACGGTGAATGGCTGCAGGATCTTTGTCATGAAACCGGAAGATTCCGGGGCGGATACCCTGCGTAGCCTCGGACAGTTCCTTCGAGAAAAGATCGGTCGCGGCGTTGGTCTGCTTGCCGGTGAAGAGGATGGAAAAGTCACACTGGTCGGGTTTGCCGGTGATGAAGCGATCAGGGAGTGCGGCCTGAACGCTGGCGAACTCGTCAAAAAAGCTGCAGCCAAGGTGCAGGGCGGCGGCGGTGGGAAACCGGGACTTGCAACGGCCGGCGGCAGGAATCCAGCAGGTATTCCCGATGCGATCAAGATGTTTGAGGAAGCTGTGAGGGAGAAGCTGCAATGACGAGAGGAAAGTAAGGTTATGTTGGTTTTTGATTGTTTTTTTGGCCGTTGCCGGAAACCTTCCTGTGACGGCTGTTTGTTCAAGTTCGTCCGTTCGTTGCGGCTTACGCTCAAATCCCGGGCCATGGACAAATGTGAGGACGAGTCCGTTGATACCGAGGGGATATGGAAGAAAGACGTCGAAGCTGCACTTGCTGCAGCAAAAGCATCGACTTCCGCTTCAGCAGCGTCATCCGTTACGGAATCGAAGCCGCCGTCAAGAAAACGCAAAAAGAGGCTGCTTGCTCCGAGAGAAGATATTCCCTGGTTTCCCATGATCAATCCTGATCTCTGCAACGGGTGCGGTGATTGCAAGGTACTCTGCAAACCCGGTGTTTTCGAACCTGGTCCACCCGATCCGGCAGGAATCCAGCGTCCCAAGCTCGTAGTAGCCCACCCTTACAAATGTCTCGTGCTCTGCGACCGCTGCGTTCCTGTGTGTACCTCTGGAGGTATCAAGCTGCCGTCGAAAGAGGATTTCGAGAAGTTTGTCGAGTACGTCGATTGAATGTATAGTGACGAATGACTGCGGCCTTCGGGCAGTGACAAGTGACGTAGCCAAACCCTTTCTCTTGCAAGACGCTCCCCTGAAAAAAAAGCTTGCGAACTATATCACTGAGTGATATGTTTAAGCATGAGAGTATTCAAAAACAAGTGGTTCCATCGTTGGGCACGCCGGGAAAAAATCTCCAATGCGCTCCTGCTTCAAGCTGCTGAGGAAATTGTGAAAGGACAAGTGGAAGCTGACTTGGGTGGCTGCCTGTTCAAAAAACGATTGCCACGGGCTGGAAGCGGAAAGAGCGGTGGCTACCGGGTTCTCGTCGGATACAAAAAACCGAATGTAGAACGTTTGATTTTTCTCTACGCCTTTGCCAAAAACGAGCGCTCCAATATCTCGGATAAAGACAAAACGGCGCTTCGTCTTGTTGCGGAATCATTTGTATCATCTACCGAAAAAATGCTCGATGAGTTGATTAATCAACAATCAATCTGGGAGATAAAAGATCATGGGTGAAATCCTTGATATAGCCAATGACATGGCTAAAGACCTGTTTAAAGTCGGGGCAATGGATGAAATTACCATGCGCCAGGTAGAAGCGCTTTGTCTGCCGAAAAAACGGATATTTCAGGCTGAAGATATCCGAAGAATCCGGACTGAAAACCACGTTAGCCAGACAGTATTTGCCGCAATGCTTGGTATCGGAAAAACAACTGTCCAACAGTGGGAACGGGGAGAAAAAAAACCAAGTGGAGCCGCCCAGCGGTTGCTTGATATTGTCGACAGAAAAGGGCTCAAAGCGTTGAGTTGAGAGCTGAGTCCAGCAGCAAAAACGAATGTTTTCCGCTCAGTGCCGGCATGTTTAGCTTGCTGACCCTGTCCGTGAAAATGTAGCAAGTTCATCCAGTCTTGAAAGCCCATGAGGTAGAGGATTGCGATCAGGTCAGATTGAAGGTGGCAAGGGCAAGAGTAAAGCATGGAGGCAGGTAGAAGAAATTGCCCAGTGAGAAGAAAATGCAAATGGCCAAGAAGAAAATACTGGAGCTGAGTGCTGAAGGCGCTGAAATAGCTTTAAAGCAAGCTCTAGACGATAGCGTACTAAAGGAAATACCTATTGTTGGTTCCATCGTTAAACTTTACGATATCGGGGCCTCCATAAGGGATAGGCTCTTTACAGAAAAAGTCCGTCAGTTTCTGATAGCCATGAATGAGGTGCCAGAAGAAAAGCGATCGAAGTTTCGTAAGGCAGTTGTGTCAGGTCAAGATGAGTGTGAAATGATTGTGCAAAAAATACTATTAGTTATTGAGTTTCAATCTGATCTTGAGAAGTCAGAGCTAATTGCGAACTTCTTTCTGGCCTATCTGGACGAGGTGATCAGCAATGCGGATTTAAGGCGTGCATTAGACGTGACGTCAACTTATTTTCTTGATGATCTCAAGCAATTTCTAAAGGAAGATGGATCTATGGGATTTATGCAGGAGAATTATGAGGGTCTAGAAATGCGTAGAATAGCAAATCTGGTAGGCTCTCCATTAATTGGCTTCGATAAAACAACATCTGATGAGTTAAAGCGTGATGGTTGGAAGGAAGGGGCTGATGCGGTTCATTTTGAGATGACATCATTCGGAAGCACTTTTCAACGGGCATACCATTACGGGGCGAGACTAAGGCGCCAATCAAAGATTAAGGATTAAAGTTGTAATCGTTTTGTTATAAAAGGCGAGCTAATTGTTCCTTTTCAACCGCCTACTAACTCCCATCTCGTCACTCGTCACTAAGCCTGGCTTACCGGGCGTCGTCACTGCCCTTCGGCCCTCACTTTCTTTTCTTCAGCGATTCCCGATCCCTGAAGCCCATCAGGTAAAGGATAGCGTCAAGCCCGAGAGTTGAAATTGCTTGTCCTGCACTCTCCTTGACGATGGGTTTTGCCCTGAAGGCTATTCCTAATCCTGCTTTGCCAAGCATTGGCAGATCGTTAGCGCCGTCTCCGACGGCGATGGTTTGCTCCAGGCTGATCTTTTCTTTTCGGGCGATATGTTCGAGAAGTTTTGCTTTTCTTCGACCGTCCACGATTTCACCGAGGACGTTGCCAGTAAGTTTTCCGTCCGCTATTTCCAGTGTGTTGGCATAGACATAGTCGATGTTCAGCTTGTTCTGCAGATAGTGCCCGAAGTAGGTAAAACCGCCTGAAATGATAGCGGTTTTGAACCCGAGGTTGTGGAGATTGAAAAAGAGGCTTTCAGCTCCTTCCGTGAGCTGCAGGCGTTTTGCGACTTTTTGCAGAACAGACTCGTTCAGCCCTTTGAGTTTGCTGACGCGCCTTTGCAGGCTGACGGTGAAATCAATTTCACCGCGCATGGCCTGCTTTGTAATTGCAGCTACCTCTTCTCCCGCCCCGGCTTCCAGAGCCAGTTCGTCGATTACTTCCGAGGTGATAAGTGTTGAATCCATATCAAATACAACAAGTCTCCGGTTCCGCCGGTAGATGTTGTCCTCCTGGAATGCGATGTCGATACCGAGGTCGTCGGTGATGGCAAGCATCTGCTCACGAAAACGGTTCTCGTTCTTCAGTGCGCCTCTTACAGAGAACTCGACACATGCCTTTGTGTTTTCAGCAAGACGTTTTTCCAGGGGAAGTCTTCCGGAGAGCCTTGTGATCGTATCGATGTTCAGGTTGTGTTGCGCGACTGTCGAGGTGACGCGTGCTATCTGTTCGGCCTTGATTTCCCTTGCAAGCAGCGTAAGCAGGTATCGGGGTTTGCCCTGCTCACCAACCCATTTTTTATACTCTTTGTCGGAGATCGGCGTAAAAGAGATCTGCAGCCCGAGCGTGTGGACGGTAAAAAGCAGGTCTTTCAGCACAGGTGCTGATTTGAATTCACTGGGGACTTCAACCAGCATGCCGAGTGAGAGCTGGTTATGAATGACCTCCTGACCTATGTCGAGAACAGTGATGTTGTATCTCGCAAGAATTGACGAAAGGTTTGCGGTCAGGCCTGTTTTGTCAGGGCCGGATATGTTGAGCAGCAACAGTTCTCTCATGTGGTTTATTCCCATTCGATGGTTGCGGGCGGTTTGGATGAGATGTCATAGGCTACCCTGTTGATCCCGCGAACCTCGTTGATGATGCGGTTTGAAACATGCGAAAGAAACTCGTGGGGCAGATGTGCCCAGTCTGCAGTCATGCCATCGGAGGACTCAACGGCGCGGAGAGCGAGAACATTTTCATAGGTACGTTTATCTCCCATGACACCGACAGACTGAACCGGAAGCAGAACGGAAAAAGCCTGCCATACGTGGTGATAGTGGTTCCGGGATTTCAGCTCCTCCAGGAAAATTTCATCCGCATCCCTCAAAATGTCGAGACGGCTCTTATTGACCGATCCAAGGACGCGTACTGCCAGACCGGGTCCGGGGAACGGATGGCGCATGAGTATATCTTCGGCGATACCAAGTTCTCGTCCGACGGCGCGAACCTCATCCTTGAAAAGTTCGCGCAACGGCTCGATGAGCTTGAGTTTCATACGTTTAGGCAGACCGCCGACGTTATGGTGTGACTTGATGGTTTCGGAAGGTCCTTTGACGCTCACGCTTTCAATAACGTCAGGATAAAGTGTTCCCTGGACAAGAAACTTCTCTTCGTGTACCTGCTCTTCAAAAATGTGTATAAACGTCCGGCCGATTATTTTTCGTTTCTTTTCCGGTGAAGCAACATTTTTCAGGCGCTTGAGAAAGATATCTTCGGCATCAACCAGATTAATATCCAGGCCAAGCGGTTTGAGTGCTTTCATAACCTTCTGCGCCTCATTTTTTCTCAGGAGTCCGTTGTCGACAAAGACACAGTGCAGCTGTTTACCGATAGCATTGCTGACGAGAACTGCGGCAACAGTGGAGTCCACTCCGCCGCTGATACCGCATATTACCGTATCATCGCCGACTGTCGCGCGGATATCCTCGATCTGGTGTTCAATAAAGCTTCTGGGTGACCAGTCAGGCTTCAGGCCTGCAATGTCGATCAGGAAGTTGGTGAGCAGCTGCTTTCCATACAGCGTGTGCTGTACTTCAGGGTGAAACTGCAGACCGAATACTTTGAGAGCCGCTTTGCTGCCTGTGGCTTCGATTGCACACATTTCCGAATTGCTGCTGCTGGCGGTAACCGAAAATCCTTCCGGCATACGGACTACCTTGTCGCCATGGCTCATCCAGACATGGGAGTCGGGAATATTCTTGAAAAGCATGCTTGCAGGGACTCCGTTTTGCTGTTCAACCTGAATGCCGGCTCTTCCGAATTCCTGTTTTGCCGAAGCGTCGACCGCTCCGCCAAAATGAGTGGCTATTACCTGAAGACCGTAGCATATACCGAGGATGGGGACTCCGAGTGTGAATATCCCCTCATCGGGATGGAACGCAGACTCTCCGTAAACGCTGCCGGGACCTCCGGAAAGAATTATCGCCCCGGGATTGTGTTCCCTGATGTTTTCCAGCGGGGTGTTATACGGGACGATTTCCGAATAGATGCCTATTTCGCGTATACGCCGCGCGATGAGCTGGGTGTATTGTGAGCCAAAGTCAAGAACCAGAACTGAATGCATAAATGTGAACGTGTTAAATGTTGTACTACTCTGATTCAGGAAAAGGGGGACTTTCCTCTTCTTCTTCGGAGGACTCCAGCAGTCCTGCCTGGTATTTCTTGAATCCTCGAGGAGTGAAGTACTCTACATAGACATCATCGGTAAAGAGTTCCGCCGGGAGATTGCTGCTACGTGAAACCGGTACGGCAATAACGGTTTCAGGCATGTGGAAATACCTGTTTTCCATGCCGAGGGTGCTGTCGGCAAGACACTTTTTCATGAACCCCGCCCAGATTGGCAGGGCGGCCCTTGCTCCCTGGCCATAGCTCATAGAGGTGAAATAGATTCTTTCATCATCGAATCCTGCCCAAGCGGCAGCGACTATCTGCGGGGTAAAACCCACAAACCAGGCGTCTTTCAGGTTCTGGCCTGTACCGGTCTTTCCGGCGGCCTCGATGTTCAGGCCATATCGGTAGGGTATGGCCATGCCTGTTCCCCTTTTGATGACATCCTGGAGCATGGAGACCATGACATAGTTTGTTGTTGAATCAATTGCGGTTCTTGTTATCGGCTTGTATTCGGTTACGGTGTGGCGGAATTTGTCCTCGATCCTGCTGATGCTTACCGGCTCAACCCATACGCCGTTGTTTGCGAATGTGCCGAAAGCTGACGCAAGCTCGAGGGGTGCGATCTCGGATGTGCCAAGGGAAATTGACAAGTTCGGTTCAAGCTTGGACCGTATGCCCATTTTCTTTGCGTAGCCGATAACTTCAGAAGGGCTCAGAAATTCATGCATCAAGCGGACCGTAACCTGATTGACGGATTTGCTGAGCGCGTGGCGCAATGTGGTAGGCCCGCCTGACTTGTGGTCGGCGTTTTTCGCTATCCAAACCTTGTTGCCGGATTTGATGGCAAGCGGCTGGTTCAGAATCCTGTGATTCGCCGGAATTCCCTTGTCAATCGCAGCGGTATAGACAAAAGGTTTGAACGTAGAGCCCGGTTGTCTTTTAGCCTGCCAGACATGGTCAAACTGGTACTGGTACTCATCAGGGCTGAACTCGCTGCCACCCACCCATGCCTTGATGTTGCCGTTGGACGGGTCGAGTGCTACAAAGGCCACCTGAACCCGCGTTTTATCGTGGAGTACCTTCTCAAGCCACTTCTTGTCTTCCTGGAGCTCTTTGAGGGCCTCTTCCGGAGAGCGGCCGTTTTTAAGCAGTTCCCGGTAACGGGGCGTTTCGCGGATTATCTGGTTTTTCAGTTTTTTCGGCCATCGCCATGATTTATCAAATCGCTCCTGTACCCATGCTACATGTTCCTTTACGGCTTCCTGTGCGTAACGCTGCATCCTGCTGTCAAGAGTGGTGTATATGTTCAGGCCGTCACTGTAAACATTGATGTCGTGCTGCCGGGATATCGGTTTGAGGGTCTGGCGGATATACTCGGTAAAATACGGAGCCTTGCCGTGGTTTGTAACCGGGGTGTAATCAAGCGCAAGTTTGCTTTTCCGGGCTTTTTTCATCTCCTGCTCCGAAATGAAATTCGCTTTTCCCATGAGAGAAAGAATCAGGTTGCGCCGGCTGACCGAGTTTTCAGGGTTGCGCGACGGATCATAGGCTCTCGGACTTTTAAGAATGCCGACAAGGGTAGCGCTTTCGGGAAGCGTGAGGGCGCTTGCAGGTTTGTTGAAGTATGTCCATGCAGCCGCCTCGATCCCGTAGGCTCCGGAACCAAAGTATACTGTGTTGAGGTAGAGTGCCAGAATCTCGTCCTTGGTATAGGTGCGTTCCAGCTCGATTGAGGTGAAAAACTCCTTGATTTTACGGTTTATGGTACGTTCCTGGGTGAGGTAAAGATTTTTTGCAAGCTGTTGGGTGATCGTGCTTGCACCATGCCACCGTTCTCTTCCCTTGAGAAGGTTTTCCCCGATAACAAGTACAAACCTGCGAACATCGAAGCCCCAATGGTCATAAAAGGCAAGATCTTCGGTTGCGATCAGGGCTTCAGGAACATATTCGGAGATCGACTGCAACGGGACATACGTGCGGTTTTTCAGAAAGTACTTGTGAAGCAGTTTTCCATCTGACGAGTATACCAGTGAAGCCAGTTCAGGATTCGGGTTCTCAAGTTCTTCAAGGCTCGGAAGAGTTCTGAGAAGACTGGACACGTAGATGATCATCGCAACCAGTGCGATTGCAAACAACATGACGATCACCTTCCATGGAAATGGTTTTCGCCGTTTCTTTTTTTCGTTCTTTTTTTTCTTCATGCTGTTCCTGTTCACCATATTCCGTTTTCCTGTAACATCGCCCCATAGCCTTTAATTGAACGATTGTTCGAATGTTAACAATGGCGAGTATATAATTGACTTCTATTGACCCTGATTACTAATGAATGTTGTCAGATGTTTTATTCCTTTACTCAACTGCCCCTCTTCACTCGTTACTCGTTTCTTGTCACTATTTTTCCAGGCTATACTATCTGAATGACGCCATTTCCGGCAGTTTCATGCGAACTGTTTTTATGAAAGTCATTAGCAAATTCAAAATGTTTTGTAAGCTGTTCTGCGAACCTCGCGGTATCTTCGAGCATGGGCAGATGCCCCAGGTTCATGAACTGAACAAGCCTTGTCGGCGAAGTTGCTTTCTGTTTTCGCGTATGGTAGAGGGTGACCGTTCCTTCCGGCGGTATGGTGTGATCCTTCATGCCGACGCAGCAGAGAACCGGCGAGGCGATCTCGATAACGTGTTTTGTATAGGTTCTCAGAACTTCACGATCAATGGAAAAGTGTCCTACTGCATTGGTTGCTTCCTTGTCGGAAGTGGTGAAGTCCTCCACAATAATATTGCCGTATTCCTTTCCTATTTCAGCGGTTGCAGCGCGCTTGATAAACAGTGATTTCAGTGGTTCGGCCTGAAAGAAGTTGCGGAAATTCATCGAGAAATCGATCAGTCCGCCGAGAAACATCAGTCCGGCCGAAGTAAATGCGTTTTCCTCGAAGATGCCGCAGGCAAGGATTGTCGAAGAAAGGAGAGAGTCGCTGAAACGCAATGAGAGTTCCGTTGCAACCATGCCGCCCATTGAGTGGCCGATGATATGAAGATTTCGTTCTTTGTTCAGTCCGAGATGTTCGATCAACGCTGCTGCTTCGTCTGCAAAGCCCTCGATGGTGAACGATGGCTTGTGGTCCTGCTCGATAACTGTTTTCCCCGTTCCGCTCTGGTCATAAGTGACGCAACGGTAATCAGGGGACAGTTTTTCAATCAAGGGTTGCCAGTACCGCGAAGAAATGGCCCAGCCGTTCACAAAAAGCACTGCGGGTTTGTTGGGGGAGGCAGGGTTGTTTTCCGCCGTATCAGTGTAAAACATCTTGCAGCGGTCGCTCGAAAAATAACTCATCTCGTTCGTCGGTTCTCAATTGAAAAGCAAAAAAAATAATATAACAACTTTTGATTCTTCAGGAACGTAAGAGGGAGTGAAAACAGGGTGCAGCGTCAGGGATGGGTGTTGGCTCACAAGGGATGGTGCAAAAGAAGAAAAAACTAAAATAATTTATATTTAGATAAGATTTTTTTATCATTGTTTCCCGACAAGTCGGGATCGGTTTTCAATCGGCGTATGGCGCAGCCTGGTAGCGCACTTCCTTGGGGTGGAAGGGGTCGTGGGTTCAAATCCCGCTACGCCGACTCAATCGTATGTCCCACACTTCAGTATACTTGTTTTCTCTCTTCCTGGTGCCTTCCAACGAAGTAATCATGGCGTGCAGCCATTGTTAATAAAGGTGCCTGCAATAATTTTCAACGGAGAATAGGTAATGGATTTTGAATGTGCTTTTCAGTCTGAACTGGAAAACCTGGAACCACGTCCCGCACTTACCATCAGACTAAAGACAAAAGCCGGTGATATTGCCGAGATGTTCGACCAGGGATTCAGCGCTATCGCAGGGTATCTTGAATCAAAGGGGAAAAAACCCGAGGGACCTCCTTTTGTCATCTACTACAACATGGAAATGGAGACTCTCGAAGTGGAGTTCGGGTTTCCTGTTGAGGAAGGTATTGAGGGGGAAGATCCGATACAGGCCACAATGACACCTTCAGGCAAGGCTGCGACCAGTCTTTATATCGGGCCGTATGAAGATGCGGAGCCGGTATACGATGCGCTTATGAAATGGATCAACGATAACGGTCTGGAAGCAAACGGCGTGGCTTACGAAATCTATCTGAACAATCCGGCCGAGACACCTCCCGAGCAGCTCAAGACCAGGATCTGTCTGTTGCTTGCATAATATTTTTCTCATAACCTGCTGGAGTTTTCCGCTGTCCCCCGCCTCTTCCCGGTGCTTCGTTTGATGAGGGGATTTTTCGGGTAGTGGTGTATGTTAATGAATGAAAAGTGGAGCTGAATATCTTGTTGAGCATGTATCGTTTCTACAATTGAGAAGAAAGGAAACCAAGGTTGTCATTATAGGTGCCGGTATCGGCGGTTTGACTGTCGGGGCTCTGCTCGCACAAAAAGGATTTGGCGTTACCGTTCTTGAATCACAGGCGTATCCCGGCGGATGTGCAGCGACGTTCGAGCGCCAAGGTTATCGCTTTGATGCAGGAGCGACGGTCGGATGTGGTTTTCACAAGAAAGGACCGCTTGCCCTGCTTGGAGAACAGCTTGGCATCTCCTGGCCGATACTGTCCTGCCCTGCAGCCTGGGACTTTATCCATGGTGACAGACTGATTCATCTCTCGCATACAAGGCAGGAGATTCTCCGGGAATTTCCGAAGGCGTTGCCTTTCTGGGAAACCCAGGATCGTTTTGCTTCTCTTCTCTGGTCGCTTTCGACCGAGGTGCTCCCGTGGCCGCCAGGTGGTTTTGGTGATGCTGCCTCCCTTTTCAGGAGGGTGCTTCGCAAAGCACCGGCTCTTTCTTCCATGTTACCTCTGGCGAGCAAAACAGCCCTGCAATGGCTTGCTTCATACGGTCTTGATACCGACAGTGATTTTGTGCGTTTTATAGATGCCCAGTTGCTTATCTCCGTTCAGACTACCTCTGCATATGCAAATGCGATCAACGCTGCCATTGCACTCGACCTCCCGGCAAAAGGAACACACCGTCTGACCGGAGGTATCGGAAGCGTCGCAGAAAAACTTGCTGAGGCGGTAAGTAACAACGGTGGCGGGGTACTCTACGGTACGGCTGTGGAAAGCATAGAGCACAAAGGGCGGCAAGTGCTTTCGGTGGCAACCTCTGAAGGTCACTGCTATCCTGCCGATATCGTGGTTGCAAATCTTACTCCCGAATCACTTGCGGGTATGTTCGGAGAGCATGCTTCTCCGGTGATACAAAAGGGACCGGTTCCTGAATGGAGTGCTTTTGTGCTGTACCTTGGCGTTGAGGAATCCGCATTCAGCGGGAGACCTGTCAGCCATGTACAGATTGTTCGTGAAAGCGGCAACCTTGGCGAAGGTAACAGCATTTTTGTTTCTGTTTCTCCGTCTGACGACAGCCTCAGGGCTCCGGAAGGTTACAGGGCAGTTACCGTTTCAACCCATAGCCGTCCTGAACCATGGTTCGAAGCCAGGGCCAAGGGAAAAGAGGCTTACGGCAGACTGAAAGATTCCTATATAAAAAAAATACTGTCTCTGCTTTCGCAGCATTTTATCGGCATAGAGCAAAAGGTACGCATGGTTTCTGCAGCAACACCCGTTACCTGGGAACGTTATACCGGACGGAAGCACGGCTATGTCGGCGGTTATTCCCAGACCTCTCTTTTCAACGTCAGAGGTCCTGGAACGCCGTTCAAAAACCTTTTTCTGACGGGTGACTCTGTTTTTCCCGGACAATCGCTTCCGGGTGTCGTTACCGGTGCGCGTCGTGTGGCGGATCTTGTGGAGAGAAGGTTTGGTGGTTTAGGATAGGGAACGCTTCAATAATTATTTATCGATACCGAAACCCGATCCCGACCCCGATTTCCGATTTTCTTTCACGGAGTTCGCCGTCGGTATCGCTATCGGGATCGAATTGATTTGTCTTGCAAATATCAGAAACATCAACAAATCAACAATTTTCCTCGCCTTTTCTATATTGCATACATGGATACTCTGGACAAGCTGAAGATACTTTCAGGTTCTGCCCGTTACGATGCCTCGTGTGCTTCGAGCGGCAGCAGCAGAAGCGGCGGGGCAGGTACTCTCGGGAACGCTTCAACGGGGGGGATCTGTCATTCCTGGTCGGATGACGGTCGTTGTATTTCGCTTTTGAAAGTGTTGCTGTCCAACGACTGCCGCTACGATTGTGCATACTGCGTGAACCGTTCTTCGAATCCTGTGGAGCGAGCAACCTTTACTGTTGAGGAGCTTGTGGACCTTACCGTCAGGTTTTATCGCCGGAACTACATTGAAGGACTTTTTCTCAGTTCGGCGGTTATGCAGAGCCCCGACTGCACGATGGAGAGGATGGTTGCGGTGGTAAGGCGGCTCCGTGAGGAAGAGAAGTTTTTCGGCTACATTCATATGAAGGTCATTCCGGGAAGTAGCAGGGAACTGGTCAGGCAGGCCGGTTTCTATGCTGATCGACTCAGCGTCAATATCGAGCTGCCTTCCAGGGACTCGCTGAAAAGGCTGGCTCCGCAGAAACAGAAAGAGTCGATTCTCAAGCCGATGGCTTTTCTCGGCGAAACGATCAGTGCGAACCGGCTTGAGAGAAAGAAAAGCCGCAAAGTTCCGCGCTTTTCTCCGGCAGGACAAAGTACGCAGATGATTGTCGGCGCAAGCCCGGAGTCGGACCACAGGATTCTGCTGCTTTCGCAGGGGCTGTATAAGAAAATGAACCTGAAAAGGGTGTATTACTCGGCCTATGTTCCGGTTAACCGCGACAACCGTTTGCCGGTCCTTGCCAAGCCTCCATTGAATCGTGAACATCGCCTGTACCAGGCTGACTGGCTCCTGCGCAATTACGGGTTCAGCGCAGATGAAATCCTTTCGGAAGAGCATCCTTATCTTGACGAACATCTCGACCCGAAAGCTTCGTGGGCGCTTCGTCACCTGGAGTTTTTCCCGGTTGACGTCAACCGGGCTGATTATGCCGCACTGCTGAGGGTGCCCGGAATCGGTGTGACCTCCGCGAAACGAATCGTTGCAGCCCGCAGGTATGCGGTTATGACTCCTGACGGGCTGAAAAAGATCGGAGTGGTCATGAAGCGGGCAAGGTACTTTATTACCTGTTCCGGGAGACCGGTCGAGCGGTTGTTCGACAAACCAGCGCTTATTCGTCAGAAACTGCTCACAGCCGAAACCCTTCCTGCTCCGCAGTCTCTGAAACAGCGCCAGATGGCCCTCCCTTTTTGACCTTTGACTTTTACCTTTTGCCTTTTCTCAAATGAACCTTTACCGTTACGACGGGACAACCGAGGGACTGTTAACCGCGATTGATCATATTCTACGGCATGAAGGCGATCCGCAAGGCGTTGAGCTGAAGCCGCAACAGCAGAGCCTTTTCGATGAAGGGGTGTATATCGCAACAGATGCAGAGAGGGCGGATATCCTTATCCGAAGGTTTTCGGGGTCATATCCGGAGAATGCACGGCAGGTCATGTATGTGGTTCTTTCGGAAAAAGAAGGGATGGAAACGAGCCTCTTGCACTATATCCATATGGTTTCCCTATTTGGAAGCAGGATCGAGGCTCACCTGACCCACCCGGCGGTTCACGCTGTGCATTTTCTCGCCCGCAAGGTCAGTCGTGAGGTGCATCGTTTCAAGGGGCTCCTTCGCTTCGCCATGCTCGAAGACGGTAGTTATCTTGCCAGAATGGAGCCGGATTTCAATATCATTCAACCTCTGTCACGGTTCTTTACCCAAAGGTTGCGGACCCAGGAGTGGTTTATCTACGATGTCAAACGTTCGCTGGTCTCGCACTGGGATGGAAAAAAACTCGATTTCGGTACCCTTGAATCCTTCCGTTCACCGGAGTTTGCCGAGGAAGAACAGGAGGTGCAGCGGCTCTGGAAAACCTTTTTCGCACACATCGCCATTCCCGAAAGAAAGAATCCCGATCTTCAGCGTTCGTTCATGCCGATGAAGTATTGGAGGTATCTGGTAGAAAAAGAATAGGAGTACACGAGACGCTTCTTCGGGGCGCTTTGGTCAAGATTTTCCGGGGGTGTTTTTTGCGTTCGGATCGAGAAGTTGGAGGGTTTTTAAATATCTTAGGGAAAGTCTCCTGTAAATTGCGTGTAACCACTCTACTACCATAACCCTATACTGGAGAGGTTTATATGAAGAGAGTATCAGCATTGTTGTCTATTCCGTTGTTTATAGTGTTGTTAGCCATCGGTGCATGTGCATCGGCAGAGAAAAAGCCTTCTGCATCCGATGGGGAAAAGCTGTTCAATGATCCGAAGCTTTCCGGTTCGGTAAACGCTTCGAGTTGTGCAACCTGCCATCCGGACGGGAAGGGCCTTGAAAAGGCTTTTGAAAACCCGAAGCTGGTTTCGGTTATCAACGTCTGTATCTCCGGTCCTCTCAAAGGACAGGCGTTGGAGGAGAACTCGGCCGAAATGCAGTCGCTGAAAGAGTATGTTGAATCGCTTGGAGGGGAGTAGAAGAGTGGAACAGCAAAAGCGGGTCAGCATTTGCGGGTGCGGGTGGCTGGGGCTGCCTCTGGGTAAATATCTTGCTGAAAAAGGGTTTACCGTCAAAGGATCAACCACCGGAAAGGAAAAGTTCGAAATTCTGCGGGAAGCGGGAATTCAGCCGTTTCAGATATCGCTTGATCCGGTTCTTTCAGGGGATGACCCTGCAGCGTTTCTTGAGAGCGATACTCTTGTTATCAATGTTCCTCCGAAGCGGAGGCCGGATATCGTAGACTATCATCAACGGCAGATGGCTTCATTGAAAGAGGCTGTTGTTGCTTCTCCTGTCAGGCATGTGGTGTTTATCAGTTCGACGTCGGTTTACCCTTCGCTCAACCGCGACGTGACGGAGGAAGATGCCTGCAATCCTGAATCTGAGTCCGGAGAGGCATTGCTCGGAGTCGAAAAAATGCTGTTGGAAGAGCCTTCGTTCAAAACGACGGTACTGAGATTCTGCGGGCTCATGGGGTATGACCGCAACCCGGTGAGGTTTCTCGGCAGAATGGCTACACTGAGTAATGCGAACCAGCCGGTTAATCTTATTCACCGTGACGATTGCATAGGGATTATTTCGGAGGTGATCCGTCAGGAAATTTGGGGAAAGGTGCTCAATGCCTGCTCACCGGAACATCCGTTACGCAGGGAATACTATGCAAAAGCAGCTGCGCTTTCCGGTAACGAATTGCCTCCTTTAGCCGAGGAGCAGGGAAATGCCATGTTTAAAATCATCGACAGCAGCAAGCTCGAACGGATTCTCGGTTACCGCTTTCGGGTGCCCAATCCGCTTGATCTGCCGGAAGATTCCGAATCGTGAATAAATAAAACTATTAAAACAATTTCGTTACCATGCTTCGTACCATTCTGCTGGCATCGATGCTGATGCTCGTTTCTCTTCCTCTCCATGCAGCCCACCCGCTTATCACCGACGATACCGGAACGCAGGGTACCGGCAGGTTTGAGCTTGAGATAAGCGGTGAATTCAGCGATGATGATGAAGGTGCCTTTGAGGAAACCGGTGGTGAAATTATCGCGGCACTCTCCTACGGTATCGCTGAAAACATCGATCTTGTTCTCGGTCTGCCTTATGGCTGGTATACAGTCAAGGAAAATGGATTGACTGTTGCCGATGAAGATGGAGTTGGCGATCTATCCTTCGAAATCAAGTGGAGGTTTTTTGAGTATGAAGATCGGGGCCTGAGCATTGCACTGAAACCTGCTGTTGCGTTTCCTACAGGAGATAATGAAAAAGGGCTGGGTAACGGAGAGGTTTCCGGTGGGGGTGCGCTCATTGTTTCAAAGGAAGGGGTGCTTGGAAAACTGCACCTCAATCTGGGGTATATGCGCAATGCATACGGTCTTGAACAAGATGACGTTTTGTTTCGCAAGGATATCTGGCATGCCTCGTTTGCCGGTGAGATCAATGTTACCGCTACCATGGTGGGCGTCTGCAATGTCGGAGTGGAAACCAATCCTGAAAAGGGTGCCGAGGACAACCCTGCTTTTATTCTCGGCGGTCTGATTTATTCCGTGACGAATGACTTCGATATTGATGCTGGCGTCAAATGGGGCTTGAACGACGCTGAAGCCGATACTACCTGGTTGACGGGTTTAGCCTTGCGGTTTTGAGGTCTGCTATATTGTTTGATGCTGACAAGGATAGGAAGACCCTTCGCTATGTTATAACCGGAGGGCCCGGTAGCGGAAAGAGTACGATCCTTAAAGTGCTGAATGAACGAGGTTACTGCTGTTTTGAAGAGGTTTCGCGACGTCTTATAAAAGAGCAGGCAAGGCTTGATAACGGGATCATGCCCTGGGATGATCTTCCTGCTTTTGCTGAACTGGCTCTTGAGGCTATGGTGCAGCAGTACCATATGTCGCAAGAAGCAGGAGGCATCTGTTTTTTCGACCGTGCTATTCCTGATGTGTTTGGGTATCTGATGAACAGTGGGTTTTCTGTGCCGCCGGATTACAAGGTCCTGCTTAAGGAGTGCCGTTATCAGCATGATGTCTTTATTCTTCCACCTTGGCCTGACATTTTCAAGCAGGATGATGAGCGCCCTCAGACCTATGATGAGGCGGTTTCGCTTTACCATGCTTTATGCGAGGCTTATGATTCATGCGGTTTCACGCTGCATCATGTTCCGAAAAGTTCAGTTGAAAAGAGGGCGGCCTTTATTGAGGCGATTGTGGCTGAGCAAGAGCGAATTATAAAATGAATTCCAGGTCGTAGCTGTCCTGTATTGTTTTTTTCGTGAATGTTTGCAGCTGTTCGAGAAAGCGCAGGAACTCCCTTGGATCGATTGTTCTCCAGTATGCAGCGGCCACAGGGGAGTCGTGCCATCCGAGGAGTGCTTTCTCTTGTTTTTCCGGATCTATCTTTTTTTCACATTCCCCGAGTATCAAGGACATCTTTTCCAACTGGCTGTGGTGAAGGAAGGCTTCGTCCCAGCTATCCAGGCCGTGCCCTGTTTCAGAGACGAACAGAAGGGCATTGAGTGATTCGACGATACCGTAGTGAAAAAGGGCTGCATGGTTATGTGCTGTTATCTCCAGTCGGCCGTAAACCTTGTATGCTTTGTCGCTGAGCCGTATCCGGCTGATTTCTCCTGTTCTGTAAATGGAGAGTTCCCGGTGTACAGGGTTTGTGTCGTCTATGATGATATGCGTAATGTCCATTCTTGGGAGAAGGTCAAAATTCAAAAATGAAAAGTAAAAAAATTACCCTATTTGTCGGGACATGTTACTGTAAACAGCTTTTACCGACTGCCTGCTGATTCCTTTTATTGTCACTTGTTTCTCGTCATTTGGCACTGCATGAGGGGTAGAAACCTTTAACTGGGCATTTCTGTTTTGCTTAAAGTTAATTGGTTTTAACCTGCTATCTTTATATAATGAATCTGGTATGAACAGGTTGTGAACTGGTGCACTATGCGTTGGAAAAGGCCCTTACTAAACACTTACTAATAAAGCACGAGAATGGACGGAAATTTTTCGAACAGAGTACAGGATGTCATCCGTCACAGCCGGGAGGAGGCTCTCAGGCTTGGCCATGACTATATAGGAACCGAGCACTTGCTTTTGGGTCTGATCAAGGAAGGCGAAGGCATTGCTGCAAGAATTCTCAAAAACCTCAATATAGATCTCTACAAACTCAAGCAGAAAATAGAGGAAAGTACCCACCAGAAAGTGGCGGCTGCACAGATGGGCAATGTGCCTCTGACAAAGCAGGCCGAAAAGGTGCTTAAAATAACCTATCTCGAAGCTAAAATCTGCAAGTCGAACATTATCGGTACAGAGCATCTTCTCCTTTCCATCCTGAAAGGTGAAGATAATGTTGCTGCGCAGATTCTGGAGCAGTTCGGCGTTACCTATGATGCCGTCAGGGATGAATTGATGACGATAACGAGCGGCAAAAGTGATGCAGGCGACTCGCCGATGGAGGGAGCTTTTTCGTCCGGATCGGAGAAGTATCCGAAAAAAACCGAACAGAAAAAGGGGGAGCGTACCAAGACCCCGGTTCTGGACAATTTCGGCAGGGATATTACAAGACTTGCGGTGGAAGACAAGCTCGATCCGATCATAGGGCGTGAAAAGGAGATAGAACGGGTCGCACAGGTTCTGAGTAGAAGGAAAAAAAACAATCCGGTACTGATAGGTGAGCCTGGCGTCGGAAAAACGGCTATTGCCGAAGGGCTCGCGTTGAAAATTGTCCAGCGCAAGGTATCGAGAATTCTCTATGATAAAAGGGTTGTCGCTCTCGATCTTGCAGCACTTGTGGCAGGCACCAAATACCGGGGACAGTTCGAGGAGCGTATGAAAGCCCTGATGAACGAACTGGAACGTTCCCGGGACGTAATTCTTTTTATCGACGAGTTGCACACCATTATCGGTGCGGGTGGGGCTTCGGGGTCGCTTGACGCCAGCAATATTTTCAAGCCTGCTCTTGCCCGGGGTGAACTGCAGTGCATCGGCGCGACAACGCTTGATGAGTATCGTCAGTACATCGAAAAGGACGGTGCACTTGACAGGCGTTTCCAGAAAATCATGGTTGAACCGACCACGGTTGACGAGACCATTCAGATTCTCCACAACATCAAGAACAAGTATGAAGCTCATCACCATGTACGCTATGATGATGATGCAATTGAAAAGTCTGTAAAACTTTCCGAGCGTTACATCACCGACAGATATCTGCCGGACAAGGCGATTGATGTCATGGATGAGGCTGGTGCGAGGGTGCATTTAAGCAATATCCACGTTCCGAAAAATATTCTGGATCTGGAGCAGGCGGTCGAGGAGATCAAGGCCGAGAAAAACCGTGTTGTCAGGATGCAGAACTTCGAGGAAGCTGCAAAACTTCGTGACCGGGAAAAAACGCTTCTTGAATCGCTGGAGCAAGCCAAACTGGAGTGGGAGGAGCGTGCGGCCGACACGGTGTATGACGTGACGGAAGCCGATATTTCCTCTGTTGTTGCCATGATGACCGGCATACCGGTTATCAAGGTTGCACAGTCGGAGTCGAAAAAGCTGCTCAACATGGCAAGCGAGCTGAAAAAAGAGGTTATCGGGCAGGATGAGGCGATCGATAAAATCACCAAGGCGATACAGCGAACGAGGGCCGGACTGAAAGATCCTGCAAGGCCTATCGGTTCCTTCATATTCCTCGGTCCGACGGGAGTCGGCAAGACCGAGCTGGCAAAAGCGCTGACCCGTTACATTTTTGACAGCGAAGATGCTCTCGTCAGGGCTGATATGAGCGAGTATATGGAGAAATTCTCCGTGAGCAGGCTTGTCGGGGCTCCTCCCGGATATGTCGGGTATGAAGAAGGAGGACAGCTTACAGAGAAGGTCCGCAGGAAGCCTTACTCGGTCGTGTTGATCGACGAAATTGAAAAAGCTCATCCCGATGTGTTCAATATTCTGCTGCAGGTTCTCGATGAAGGTGTCCTGACCGACGGGCTGGGCCGAAAGGTGGATTTCCGGAACACAATCATTATCATGACCTCTAATATCGGTGCCAAGGATATCAAGAGTATCGGAAGCGGTATGGGCTTTGCGTCCGGCGATGCAGCTGAAAGCAGTTACAAGTCGATGAAATCGACGGTGGAGGATGCACTGAAGCGGGTATTCAATCCTGAATTTCTTAACCGGATTGACGATACCATTGTTTTCCACCAGCTTGAAAAGAAGCATATTTTCGAGATTATCGACATTATCTCGGGCAAGCTGTTCAAGAGGCTGCATGAGATGGGTATAGAGGTCAGCATTGATGATAAGGCCAAGGAATATCTGGTAGAAAAAGGTTATGACCAGAAGTTCGGGGCAAGACCGTTAAAGAGAGCTATGCAGCGAAATGTCGAAGATTCTCTTGCCGAAGAAATGTTAAAAGGCAAGTTTCCTGAAGGAAGTACGGTCAGGATTTCCTACGACGAGAAAAACGACAAGCTGAAGTTTGTGAAGGTGTCCGATACCTCGAAAAAGAAAAGGCAGAAGGAACCAATTGACGAAGAGCTGACAAACGGCAAGGATCAGTAAAACAAAAGGCAGCTGAAACTCAGCTGCCTTTTGTTTGGTTACTCGTCACTACTTTCTATGGTTTCGGGTGATCCTTGACGGCTGCAAGGGATTGCTGGAGCAGTTCATCCGGTAGCGGGTAGTCTTCGAGCTTTCCCGACATGAATGCGTCATAACCCTGAAGATCCATGAGCCCGTGGCCGGACCAGTTCATCAGGATAACTTTTTCTTTGCCTTCTTCTCGTGCCTGGTTTGCTTCCCGGATGGTTTGGGCAATGGCGTGAGATGTTTCAGGAGCGGGAATGGACCCTTCGGTATGGGCAAAGAGCAACGCTGCCTTATAGCATTCTGTTTGCGGCAATGAACTTGCTTCGATCAGGCCATGCTGCAGTACATGGCTGACCAACGGCGACATGCCGTGATACCGAAGGCCGCCGGCATGAATCGCAGGAGGGATGAACCCATGGCCAAGACTGTGCATCGCCAGCAGGGGAGTCATTTTGGCAACGTCTCCTGAGTCGTAAATGTATGGGCCTCTCGTCAGTGTCGGACAGGCTTCCGGTTCTGTGGCAACTATGCGCAGATCTCTACCGTTGATTTTATCGTGAACGAACGGAAAGCTGATGCCGGCGAAGTTTGATCCTCCGCCTGCACACCCTATAACGATATCCGGGTACGCATTGATTTTCTCAAACTGTTTTTGTGCTTCGAGGCCGATAATGGTCTGGTGGAGCATGACATGATTCAGTACGCTTCCAAGTGAATAACGGGTATCCTCGCGCTGGACAGCTTTTTCAATCGCCTCGCTGATGGCAATACCGAGACTCCCGGGAGTATCCGGCTGTTCTGACAGTATCTTGCGGCCGATTTCAGTAGTTTCGCTTGGGCTTGGGATACAGTCTGCACCCCAGGTTTTCATCATGATTTTCCTCAAAGGCTTCTGATCAAAACTGATCCGGACCATATATACTTTGCACTCGATCCCGATGAGTTTGCAGCTCATGGCAAGAGCGCTGCCCCATTGTCCCGCACCGGTCTCGGTTGTCAGGTATTTGATGCCGAACTCCCGGTTGTAATATGCTTGTGCGACAGCGCTGTTCGGTTTGTGACTCCCGGCAGGAGATACACCTTCGTTTTTGTAATAGATTCTGGCCGGTGTATTGAGGGCTTTTTCAAGCCTTTTGGCTCTGTAAAGCGGAGACGGGCGCCAGAGCGTGAGAATTTCCCGTACTTCTTCGGGAATGGTAATCCAGCGTTCGGTGCTGAGTTCCTGTTCGATGATGTTCATGGGAAAAACCGGCGCAAGGTCTTCGGGCTTGATAGGCTGTCCGTTTGTCCCGACCGGTGGAGGCAGAGGGGTCGGCAGATCTGCCTGGATGTTGTACCATTGGCGAGGCATTTCATCCTCGCTTAACAGGATCTTGGTTGGTTCTGAACTCATGTGATATGAAGCTTGGTGAGCAAGGCAAAGAAGGGGGAAGTATCTGGATCGTCGGAGATATGCATGAACAAAGTTTTCATGTTGACCGGACATGGTGATGGTGCCGAAGGCGGGAATCGAACCCGCACGTCCATTGCTGAACACAGGATTTTAAGTCCTGGGCGTCTACCAGTTCCGCCACTTCGGCAACGTACTGCTGCATAACGGGACGATCAATTTAATATCTTCACGGAAATTAGCAAAAGAACCGTCCGTTTGTTCATGTGTGAAATGTGGCTGTATACCGAACTCATCGGGTTTCGGAGTTGAAAGAGAGTATGGGAGCACTTTGTTACTTTTTATGGTTGAAATGATCGAAGCCTCCAATCGTTTTCATATCCACATTCATGCCGTAAATGTCGCAGAGTAACACGCTTTCCTTTTCCGGGGTGATCTTTCCTATAACAGTGATATCGGGGTGTGATGCTATGGCGGCAAACTGCTCTGTTTTCAGGGTGAAAAGGAGCTGGTAGTCTTCTCCGCCGGTCAGTGCGTAATTGACTGCGTCTTCCTGGAACTCGTCTGCGATATGTCTGGTCTGTGAATGGATGGGAATCCGGCTTTCTTCGATATACGCTCCCACCCCCGAACATTTGCAGATATGGGCGAGGTCGGAGGCAAGACCGTCTGAAATGTCGATCATCGATGTAGGGACGATGTTTTGCTTGTGAAAGAAGTCGATGATGTCCATGCGTGCGGACGGAAGGAGTTGCCGGCGGATGGCTTCATCGTACTCACTGAGGTTGCTCATGACATCGTTGTCATAGGGTTCTCCATGCTTTATATGTTCAAGCATGATGTTCTTTTCCCGCATGAGAACCCTGAGACCGGCAACTGCACCTCCAAGGGAACCTGTTACACAGACAAGGTCTCCGGGTTGGGCTCCTTTTCGATAGGATATTTTTTTCTTTTCGACTTCACCTGCAACCATGACGGATATGGCGACTCCGGCCGAGGATGCCGATGTGTCCCCGCCTGCCAGGGCAGTGTTGTAAAGCTTGGCTGTTTCACTCATGCCGCGGTAAACAGTTTCGACAAATTCGATCGATGCTTTTGGCGGAAGGGCTATCGAAACCAGAGCATAACGCGGTTTGGCATTCATTGCGCAGATGTCTGAAACATTAACGCTGATGGCCTTGCTGCCAAGGTGATGCAGGGGAGTGGTCAGCAGATCGAAATGAACATGTTCAAGCAGCAGATCGGTTGTTGCCAACTGTAGCACCGACTTTGAAAGCTCATAAACGGCACAGTCATCACCGATGCCTTCAATAAGACCGGGCGCGACATCGAGCGTAGGCGCGGCAATCGCGGCAATACGGTCTATAAGTCCGAACTCGCCGATATCGGAGATAGGTTTAAACGACATTTTCTGTAAATTCAGTTTCGCGGTGGAAAAGACCGGCGCAGGATTATAGTATAGTTGTATGTAACATAGATAATTTGTTTTTCATATGGGTTTTTTTGATAAGCTCAAAATATCGAGGCTCAAGGAAGGGTTGGCAAAAACCCGGGAATCCATTCGTGATAATATATCCAGAATTACTCAGGGCAGGACAGACATTGACGAAGAATTTCTTGAGGGACTTGAGAATATCCTTATTTCGGCTGACGTTGGTGTTGAGACAACGCTCAGCATAATTGACAGAATCACCGAGAAAGCGGAAACCGAAACCTATCGTTCCGAAGATGAGCTGAACGGGATGCTGATGCAGGTGATGGAAGAGATGCTGCTGGATACTCTTGACACACATCCTGTAGATTTCGATGTTGAGCTCCCTGCAAAACCCTATGTTATTCTTGTTGTAGGGGTAAACGGTGTCGGCAAGACGACAAGCATTGCAAAGCTGGCGCATAACTATAACAGGGCAGGGAAAAAGGTGATCATCGCGGCGGCGGATACTTTTCGTGCTGCGGCTGTTCAGCAATTGCAGATATGGGCAGACAGGGCGGGTGTCCCCATGGTGAGTCAGGGGCAGAACGCGGATCCGGCATCTGTTGTATTTGATGCTGTCAGTTCCGCTGTGGCCAAAGATGCCGATGTTGTTCTTGTCGATACGGCAGGCCGTTTGCACAACAAGAGCCATTTGATGGAGGAACTTGCTAAAATCATGAGAGTGGCGAAAAAGAAAGTTCCTGATGCTCCCCATGAAGTTCTGCTGGTACTTGACGGAACAACCGGACAAAACGCTGTTTCACAGGCGACAGAGTTTACCAAATGTGTGAATGTTACCGGTTTGATTGTCACCAAACTTGATGGAACGGCGAAAGGAGGGATTGTGCTGTCGATATCAAGGGAGCTTGAGCTGCCGGTAAAGTATATAGGTGTCGGGGAAAAAATCGACGATCTCCAGGTATTTGACAGGGGACAATTTGTTGAAGCGTTGCTGGGGATGCCGGTTGGCAGCGGGCGGTAGTGGCAATTGGCAGAACACTTTCCTGTGTGTGTCTGTGTGAAGGGAGCAGGTAACGGGAAGGGTGCGTGTCACTTGTTAACGGTTAATCAGCGGTGGTATCGTTCTTTCAAGTGCGGTGAAACATGAGTCAAGGTTGCTGACGCTCAGAAGATGGGTGCTGTTTCTGACGTCTCCAGCCCCGAGTCCCTGTGCAACGGTGGACGTTTCGTCAAGTGATTCTGCAAGGTGTGACAGAGCTGTTTCCAGTCTGTCAGGAGACCGGATGATGAGGAGCCTGACAATTTGTGCGTGTTGACTGTCAAGCAGGTAGTCAATATGCCAGTGAAGCTTTTTTTGCGAGGGCGGTTGCAAGCCCGGCCCGGCAAGGGAGTTTTTCTGGAAAAAGCGAACCATATGATCTCTCAGTTCATGCGGGGGGTTGCCGTTTGAGCGGGAGGCATGGCGAACGAGACGGCGGGCCAGGGGCATAGAGGCGGATCTGTTGCCGAGAGCCGAGCCGATGTATATATAGCAACCAGGTTCAAGAAGAAGTTTCCGGCCGCCGAGAAATTTTCCGAAAGCAATACTCAGTTCCTTTGAAAGGACTATAAAAAGCGCATATGTTCCCTGACGAGAACCATTGCCGAAACACGTTATCTGCATGGACGGGCGGTTGTGGGTCGGTTACACCGGGAAGTACCGGAATGGTTTATTTGCAATATACGAAAAGAGGATATGTCAGAATACGGGAACGGATCTCTCTATACAGAGCGCCGTTATGAAATGGTAGAACAGTTGAAACGCTACGGGATAACGAATACGAGGGTTCTCGACGCGTTTCTTTCGGTCGAGAGACATCTTTTTTTCGATCACGAAAACAGGGATGCCGCCTATGACGATTGCGCTTTTCCCATAGGGTGTGGACAGACCATATCACAGCCTTATACGGTAGCATATATGACCTCTATGCTGTCTGAACGCTGTCCTTCCGGTAAGGTTCTCGAGATTGGTACCGGCTCAGGTTATCAGGCTGCGATTCTCGATTATATGGGCTATTCTGTGTATACTGTCGAGCGGATACCGGAACTCTTCAGGCGATCTTCAGCGATTTTCGGTGCGCTTGACCTGAAGATACATCAGCGTCTTGGTGACGGGACGCTTGGATGGGAAGACGAGGCCCCTTTTAACGGTATCATCGTTACTGCCGGGGCTCCGGATCCTCCGCCTACGCTTCTGGAACAGCTTGCGGAAAATGGGGTGATGATCATTCCGATAGGTGGCAGCGCAGGGCAGAGGATGACGGTGATCACGCGTGATGCGGATGCACTCCGGCATGAGGGGTTTCACGCATTTGCTTTCGTTCCTCTTATTGGCAGGGAAGGGTGGAGGGATGGATAGTTCGTCAGTCGGCAATTTTCAGTTGGCAGTCGGCAAGGGGAGAAAGAAAAGAAAAGATCAATTCCGGTCTCCGATAGGAGGAAAGAAAGTTAACCATAGAATAACTAGAAAAAAATTGTTTTGACATGGGAGTTATATCCAGATTGCGGGAGAAAATGCATTTTGTTCTCTATGCTTTGCTGGCGGCGTTTCTTGCTCTTATTGTATTTGAGTGGGGAATGAATTTCAGTGGCTTTTCCGGGGGAGGGGCTCTGGCTGGAAAAGTTAACGGAACGCCGGTTGAGTATCGGCAGTATGAACAGGTTTATGACAGGCTCGTCGACAATTTCAGGAGCCAGGCTCCTCAGGAGGAATTGACCGATGTTGTGGAAAGAGAGCTTCGTCAGAGGGCCTGGGACATCATTGTTAATCAGATCATCCTTGAGGAACAGTTTGAAAAATATAACATTCATGTTGCTGACGAGGACATACTTGCAGTGGTTGAGGGTGACAATCCGCCGATGGTAATCCTGCAAAATTTTATCAATCCGGAAACAGGTTCTGTTGATAGGGAAAAGCTTGACGAAGCAAGAAGGGCTCCGGAAAACAGGGATGTCTGGGTCAGGATAGAGAATATCATACGCAGGGAGCTTATGGTTGAGAAGTTGCAGCAAATCATCCAGTCGATGGCAAAGGTTTCCGATAGTGAACTGGATGCACTTGCCGAAAGAGAGTTTTCTGCGTTTTCCGCCTCTTTTTTTGTCGTTCCCTACAGTGTTGCAGGAAATGACAGCCTCTTTACGGTTGCTGACGAAGAGGTGGAGGCATACTACGATGAAAACAGGGAGTTTTTCCGCCAGGAACCGACCAGGTCACTGGACTATGTTGTTTTTTCAGCCGTTCCGACAGGTCGTGACAGCCTGAAAATCAAGACCGAACTTGAATCACTGGCGGAAGACTTTGTCGGCACTGCTGATGACAGCGCGTTTGTGAACCTTCAGAGCGACCGCTCCGGTACATTTGACAAGTTGTATACGCGGGCGGATTTCTCGGTTCAGGCAGGTGACGAGGTGTTTGGTGACGCCAGCCTGAAAGCAGGTGCCGTTATAGGCCCTGTTGCGGACAGAAATACCTACCGTCTGATAAAGGTGAAAGAAGTTTCTGAGGAAGGTGTTGTGGCAAGAGCTTCTCATATTCTGATTCCGTTTACACAGGGTGATGCTTCGGGTAGACAGGCGGCCCGCCGGCTTGCAGGCAGAATTATACAGGAAATCCGTTCCGGAAAGAATTTCGCTGATCTTGCACGGAAGTACTCAAAAGACCCCGGAACCGCAGCTAACGGTGGCGACCTGGGCTGGTTTGGAAAAAACACCATGGTTCCTGAATTTGATCAGGCCGTTTTCAATGCCGCCAAGGGAGCTCTTGTCGGACCGGTTGAGACACAGTTTGGGCTGCATATAATCAAGGTTACCGGTAAAGACAGCAAGGCCATTGCCTGTTCCGAAATTGTCAGGGATATCAGACCTTCGGGTGCCACACTTGAAAACGCCCGCCGAAAGGCTGCGGAATTCCAGATCGAGGCTGAGGAAAAAGGGTTTGACAAGGCGTATGAGTCTTTCGGAAAGAAAAAGTATACAACAGGTCCGTTTTCAAAAGCAGGTATGATCCCTGAGATAGGCTATAACAATCTCATAGTGAGGTTTGCCTTCACTTCTGCGGAAGGTTCCATTTCCGATATTATTGAGACAGGTCCAGGGTTTCTTGTTATGCAGGTTGCAGGAGAAAACGATTCCGGATACAAGGCTCTGGATGCCGGGCTGCAGGATACCATCCGGGCGGAACTGATCAAGAGGAAAAAAGGTGAAGCGCTTGATGCAAGGCTCTCTGCTCTGCTGAAGCAGAAAAACGGCGACCTTGAAGCGGTTGCAGCGGCACTTGGTGGAGTTCAGGTGGTAAACGCGGATAATATCCGTTTCAAGGAGCAAACTGTTCCCGTTTACGGAAACGATATCCGGTTAATAGAGGCGATAACAGGTATGGATCCGGGAACGGTTTCAAAACCTGTTCCGGTCCGGGATGGAACGGCATTGATCGCCTTGCATAGCAGGACATATCCGGATAATCCCGATCTGGGGTCAGAGAAAGCAAGGCTTCGCCCGATGCTTGAACGGGTAAAAAAGGAGCGTTTTCTGCAGGATTACTTTGACGCCGAACGCCGGGCAGCGACAATTGAGGATCTGCGGGAATTTTGAAATTACTTGTCATTTGCCACTGTTTCAGGAGCGTGGTCCGCATGAAATTTTTTCAGACAGTCCTTGATTGCTGATGCCGTTGGTTGGCTGAGGCATTCCTTTACCAGTTTTCTGGTTTCCTCGACTGTGAAGCGCCGGGCTTGTGATTTCAGTTGCGGGATATCGGCACTTACTACGCTGAACACCTTCAGCCCGCACCCTACAAGGAATGGTAAGGCAAGAGGATCCGATCCCATATCGCCGCATATGGATACTCTGCAATTATTTGCGCAGGCAGTGGTGATTGTCTTGTGAAGCTGACGGATTATAGCCGGATGAAATTTATCGAAAAGGTCCTGAACGATTTCGTTGTTTCGGTCGACTGCGAGTGTGTACTGTGTCAGGTCATTGGTTCCTATGCTGATAAAATCAACCGCTTTTGTTATTTCATCGATAATCTCGACTGCGGCAGGTATTTCGATCATTGCCCCGAGTTCCGGTTTCTTGAAAGTGACTCCGGACTCTTCAAGGAGAGCTATATGTTTTTCAAGCGAGTTGCGTATAGAGATGATTTCGTCGAGCGACGAAATCATGGGCAGCAGAACCTGTATGTTTCCCCACTGGTTGGCTTTGAGCAGGGCAAGTAACTGGCTGTCGAGAATTTCAGGTACGTCTATAAGGATTCGTATTCCCCTCCACCCAAGGTTCGGGTTGGGTTCGCTGATTGGAGAATAGATCAGTTTGTCCCCTCCAATGTCGAAAAGCCGTATGACAATCGGAGCAGGGTTCAATGCTTCCGCCATTTCACTGTAATATGCCGTCTGCTCTGCTTCTTTTGGTGGTTTAGTGCTGTCGATGAACAGATTTTCACTTCTGAACAGCCCAACCCCTTCTGCGCCGGCAGAGCGTATGGAAGGGATTTCCTCCTTGACATCGATATTGGAATAAAAATGCAGCCGTATGCCGCACTTTGTAACAGCCGGTGCACTTGCAAGCTTGCAGGCAGCAGCTTCCATTCTCGATTCTGCAGCAATTTTGTCCTGAAACTGCCTGACCGTATCTTCGCCGGGATGAACGATTGCCGTACCGTTTCCTCCGTCGATAACAAGGGGATCTCCCGTGGATATCTTTTGGGTGAAATTGCTCAGACCTACAATGATCGGGATGTTCAGTGATTTGCAGATAAGGGAAATATGGGAGGTTATTCCCCCTGTTTCGGTAATGAAGCCCTTGACACTGTTTCTGCTGAAGAGAATGATATCGGCGGGAGAGAGGCTGGTTGAGACGATTATCATGCCTTCCGGTATCTTTGACTGCTGTTTCTGGTTATGCAGGTTTCTGATAATCCGGTTTTTTATGTCGACAAGGTCCTGTGCCCTTTCCTGGAAAAACAGGTCGGAAGATTTATTGAAATGTTCAAGGTAGTTGTCAAACTCCTCGTCGATTACCTGCTGGACAGGTTTCATCTCTTCGCGGATCCGCTTTGTGATGTTGTCGATCAGTACCTTGTCGTGCAGCAACATGATCTGTGCCTGAAAAAGATCTGAATAGGCCTTGCCGAGTTTCTGGGTTGTAACCTGTTCAATTTTTTTCAGTTCTTTTTCTGAACGCGTAAGCGCATCGAGAAACTTGTCTGTCTCATGTTCAACGCTTTCCGGGACCAGCTCTTCAGAGGGGGTTTCAATCGTATGATTAACAAAGAGATATGCCTGCCCGATGGCAATGCCTTTGGAGGCTCCTATGCCATGGAACAACTGTTCTTGTGACTGATTGCCTGAGGGGGGTTGTTGATCATTCATAACGTGCGCATAAAAATTGTAAGGTCGTTACTTGCCAATGTGATATTGTTTAGAAAGGTGCATCATCAGGTGCAATAAATGAGTCCGGTGCCGGTCCACCTGTTCCGGGCGGCGGTGGCGGTTCCGGTAAAGGGGGCTGGATTTGCGGAGGAGGCACCTGGGACGTACTGTCTGAGCCATTGGATTCGGGCTCCCCATAATTGTCGGCACTGTAGACATTGGTCGTGGAAAGAAAACGCCCGTAGTTTTTCAGGAAGCGAAGCCGTATCATACCTACAGGGCCGTTTCTCTGCTTGCCGATGATAACTTCAACAATATCCTTGGTTGACGTGCCGTCGTCAAAGTTTTTCAGGCCAAACATTTCCGGTCGTGAAAGAAACATGACCATATCGGCATCCTGCTCGATCGAGCCGGATTCCCGCAAATCACTGAGCTGTGGTTTTCTCTCGCCGGAACGCTGTTCTACGGATCGGTTTAACTGGGCAAGCGAGATGACAGGGATGTTGAGTTCCTTGGCGAGAGCTTTCAATGAGCGGGATATCTGGGCAATTTCCTGCTCACGGTTCGATTTGCCGTCCCGGACGGGAGAAACGAGTTGCAGGTAGTCAACCACTACCATGCCGATATCATGTTCCTGTTTCATCCTCCTTGCTTTCGCCATCAGCTCCATGATCGAGATTCCCGGTGTGTCGTCTATAAAAAGTTTCGATTCGGCAAGGGCGTCCATGCTGTTGATGATTTTACCCATCATTTCCGGAGTTATTCGCCCTGTTCTGACAGCCTGGGACTCGACATATGCCTCGGCACACATAAGCCGTATGGCGAGTTGAATTTCAGCCATTTCAAGGCTGAAAAACAGCACAGGTTTATCGAAGTCCACCGCGGCGTTTCTTGCAAGGGCAAGAGCAAAAGCCGTTTTACCTGCCGATGGTCTCGCTGCGATGATAATGAGATCGGAAAGCTGGAATCCTGCCGTGAGCTCGTCAAGTTCCGAAAAACCGGAGGAGACACCGGTAACCGATGTCTGCGATGAACTCAGAGTCTCCAGCATCCTGGTCGCGTTTTTCAGCAGCTCCTTGATATTCGAGGCTTGTTTCTTTATTCCAGCCTGGGATATGCTGAAAAACTGTTGCGAGGCAAGTTCAACAAGATCAAAAACATCTGTTCCCGAGCTGTATGCCGCATTGGAGATCTGCGCCGAAATGGAAATAAGTCTCCGGTAGAGGTGCTTTTCCTTTGCGAGCTTTGCGTAATATTCAATATTTGCGGAACTGACAACCTTGTTGGTGAGCTCGGCCAGGTATTGCCTGCCGCCGACATTTGCCAGCTCGTTCATGCGCGACAGCTCTTCGCTGACTGTGATAAGATCAATAGCCTGACGTTTTTGATAGAGCTCAAGCATTGCCTTGTAAATAAGCTGGTGGCGTTGCTCGTAAAACACCTTTTCCCGGCTCTCCCCGTAAATCTGTATGACCTGTTCGACAGGTTCTCCTTCAAGCAGGATACAGGCAAGTACCTCCTGCTCGATCTCGGTAGAGTAAGGCGGAACCCTGCTTTCCTGCGAAAAGTCTATATCCCGGCTCAGGTCGACCTGGGGTTTGGCTGTTCGGGTGGCTGTTTGTTTCATGTCAGGACGTCCGCGCTGTCTCTCCGGCTTCTTTTTACTTGCTTTCTAACTTTGTAATGTATCATAATGGCTCCGCAGCATCTTTACATCCTCCCAACAATGGCGTTTCCAGTTCGGATTACGCAAAAGGGCTGCAGGATGGTACGTTACGATGACATCGTAGCCGCTCCATCGAATAATTTTTCCCCGAAGGTTTCCCATCGACTGTTTGTTATCCAGAACGGTGTTTGCGGCAACCCTTCCCAAAAGCAGCAGAATTTTAGGTTTAATCAACTGTAACTGTGTTTTCAGCCAGGGCATGCAACACTCTATCTCATCAGAGAGAGGATTTCGGTTCTCCGGCGGACGGCATTTGATGATATTGCATATGAATACATCATCCCTCGAAAAGCCGATCGCTTCAAGTATTTTATCAAGAAGCTTTCCGGAACGGCCTACAAAAGGCCGGCCCTGTGCATCCTCTTCTGCCCCGGGAGCTTCGCCTATAACTACAATTTGAGCTTCAGGATTTCCTTCTCCAAATACAAAATTGGTGCGGGTTGCAGCAAGGCGGCATCTGGTACAGTTTTTTGACTGTTCATAAAGATCGTTTAAATCCCGGAATTTAGCCGGAGATTCTTTTTGTGTACTTGCGGAGCTGTCATTCTCGAACAGAGATCCCTGCATGATTGACTTCTATAAGAGGTTGCTGTTTATGGCAATGCTTGATAGCTGGATGGCTTTTAGTTTTTTGACCTGCTATCAGGCTATTCGGCCAGCCGGCTAACCAGCTTTTGTTACTTATCACTACTTATGAGTTCTTCAATGGCATCGAGCATTTTTTCTGCAGCCTCCTGTTTGCTCAGCAAGGGCAGTTCCCGGATTTCGAGATTTTTGTCTATCAATGTCAGTATGTTCGTATCGACTTCGAATCCTGATGTTTTACCATCAAAGGTATTGTAAGCAACAAGGTCAAGTTTTTTCTGTTCCAGTTTTTCCTTTGCATTCCGGAGATTTCCAGCTGTTTCAAGGGAGAACCCGATCGCAAGCTGATGTGGCTTTTTCTGTTTTGAAAAACCGGCAAGAATATCAGGGTTTTTTACAAAGCTGATGCCCATGGTCTCGTGTTTTTTTCTGATTTTGCCGGAAGCCGCCTTGGCAGGTCTGTAGTCAGCCACGGCTGCGGCGCCGATAAAAATATCGCAGGAAGCATGGCGTTTTTTTACCTCATGGTTCATCTCTGCTGTGCTTTCTACGTCCAGGCGGTTGACTCCATGCGGCGTTTGCAGGTGCACCGGACCGGAAACCAGCGTTACCTGGGCACCTCTTGCTGCCGCTGCTGTTGCAAGGGCAAAACCCATCTTGCCTGAAGAGTAGTTGGAGATAAAACGCACATCGTCAATCTTTTCTCTTGTCGGGCCGGCGGTGATGACAACGGACTTGCCATGGAGTTTCGAGTCTTGTTGGTTGCTTGCAACAGCAGCAGCAATCATTTTTGCTATTGTTTCAGGCTCGGGCATTCTGCCCGTGCCGCACTGGCCTGACGCAAGGTCTCCGCTTTCCGGATTGACGACAGTGCATCCATTCTGCGAGAGCCAGGAGAGGTTTCTCTGAACAGATGGCGAGGAAAACATTTCCCCGTCCATAGCGGGGAAGATCAGTTTCGGTTTGTTGGGGCGAAGTGTTATAAAAGAGGCTGAAAGCATATCATCACACATGCCCGCCGTAAGTTTTGCGATAGTATTTGCCGTTGCGGGTGCGATGACATATGCGTCAGCCCACTCGCCCATGGTGATATGCCGGGTCCAGTCGTCTTTTGCAGAAAACAAATCAGGAAAAATATCCTTACAAACAGGTTCCTGTGACAGAGTCGAAAGGGTAAGCTCTGTAACAAACATGGTTGCGGCCTCGGTAACGACAACACGCACATTGGCGTCCTGTGTTTTCAGGAGCCGTATAAGCAGCGGTATCTTATAGGCGGCAATGCCTCCGCAAATACCCAGCAGTATGTTTTTCCCTTTCAATGACATTGCTGTGTATGTTCGTCCTCGATTATCCAAGACATTCGGTTGCCGCCGAGAGAGCCGCTGCCGAATAACATTATATCTAACCGATCCCGAGACCCGATTCCGATCCCGATTCACGACAGGGAGAACAATATACCAATGTACACGAATCCTGTTAAAATGCCCGTGCTGTTCCTTGAATCCGGGTATTATTTGTCCTTGCCGTTTCCGAAGACCCTGTTCCAGAACTGTTCCCAGCTGTAAAAACGTTCCCTGTATGACAGGCTGACCCCGAAGGTTTCCTTGGGCTCAAGCAGGTTTGTGGTTGTTACATCATTACCGAAAAGGCCATACGAACGGTAAGCCTCAAAAAAAAGTTTGGGATTGATGCGGTATTCAAGTTGCTGACTGTTGCCGTAATAATCGAAAAGCGCGGTTTTTCTTATGTCCGGGCTGCTTCCCGTTCCGATGAACCGGACTTTTCCTCCGGTTTCCGGAACAAGAAACGCTAATGAAAATTCAAGACCGCTCAGTGATCCCTGTTCATCGAGTCCGACATTTACACTAAAGCTTTCAAAGCCGGCAGCTTTTTCCACAAACTGGGAGATCTGCGAAGAAAGCAGCCCGGTTCCCGCTGACAAGCCTACACTTGAGAACGGGACATTGCCGAAACCACCCCGGCTGCCGGGGCGGATATACCATTGTTTTGTAAGGAGCAGTGAAACAACATTGGGTTCGGCATTCGGGTCTATTTTACTGTTCTGGTTCCCGATCATGTTTTCGGAGGAGTACGGTTGGGAATCATCGTTGAGATAATAGCCCATCTGCACATCAGGGGTGTTCAGGGTTCCCTGTATGGCAAGCAAAAGGCGCACGTTATCGCTTTCACCTGTCTCGGCGTTCGAGGCGTTGACATATTTCCTGCCAAAAAGATTTTCCATGACACCGCTTCGTATATCGACGTTGTTCCAGACGATTCTGCCGCCGTTGTCGAGGTCGAAGTTGGTGTTCGAGAACCTGTACTTGCCTGAAGAGATGTCCACAGACCCGAACAACCGGTAGCTTTGCTGGCGCTTGTTGATGTCAAGCGAAAGGTTTTGCAGGGTGGTTTCAAGCTGTTCGCCGCGTGTTCTGTCAAATATCATGTTGTAGTTCAGCGGAGCAGCGCTTTTTAATCGAAGGTTCTGTATCTGAACTATGTCTATAAGAGTATAGTAGAATTCAGGGTTTTCCGGTTGTACAGCTTCTTCAGAACGGGTAGTGTCGGCGGGTTGGGGATAGCGGGGGGAGAATTCAATAAACCTTTCGGCACCTACATACTTGGCGCTTTCATTTGAACCCGTTCTGTACAGGGTGAAGTCCGCATCGGTAATCAGCAGGTTTCCGGTAAGAACGGGCTGGGTGGTATCGCCGTAAAAACGAACCTTGTTCGATGTCCCGATAATCGTTCCGAACGAGGATTCGTCTTTCTTGTCCTGTTTGTTGAAAAGCAGAAGATTTTCAAACGAAGCGGTCAGATCGATGGTTGTTGCTTCGAGGTTCTGGAGGCCGGCCGAACCGCTTATTCTGCCTGTGCCTCCACGATCATCCTTGATAACAATGTTCCTGAAATCAGCCTTTTCCGGTGTAATCGCAAGCGAGCCGGAAAGACGGTAGACCGTTTCAGTCGGTGTGACGGTTATTTCTGTGTCTTTCAGTGTCGTACTGAAACTGATATCCGGGTCCGGAGTTGTTCCACTCACGGTAAGTTTTGCAGGAATAGTTCCTTCCGCTGTGTCGAAGAAAGGCAGAAGCAGCTCCAGAACTCCTGCTGAAAGGTGCTCAGAGGAACATGAAACTGAAATCGGCTGGTTGTCGGGAATGAAATAGCGTGGAGGCGACCAGTTTATCCTGAGCGGTATCGATGCGGTTGCCCTGATGTCGTTAAGCGGTTCGGGGAACAGGCGTCCGGTTGTAAGGTTGGCCCGAAGACGCTCTCCTTTATGGGAGGCATCAAGGTTGAGAGTTCCAATAACAACATCATCATAGACGAGGTCCCGTCCGGCAAGGTTCATCGAAGCTGTTTTTGCTCCGGGAGCGCCACTGACACGAAGCGAGGAGGATATTGTTCCTTCAAGCACTGTTCCGGGAAGGAAAATTTCAAGCTCTTTCAGGTAAAGATTTTGTATGCTGCATTCGAAAAGACCTGCCAGTTCATTGCTGAGCAGGCCTTTGCAGGTAATGGCCTGTTCTTCCTTACCCAGTTTCAGCCCATATATGCGCGTGTAGTTTCGGCCGACATCGATCCGGGCCCCCCTGTTGACGGCCCAGGTTCCGTCCGGACCCGTTATGGTCAGGTCATTAACCGACAGTTCATACAGTTCATTGCTTCGGAGCGCAGTTATATTTGCAGCCAGCGATTGCCTGATTTCAGGTATTGTCAGGTTCAGGGATGCGTCCAGGCGCGAGTTTCCGTAAACCATTTTCAGTGAAGCCCCCTCGATATTGCGCTGCACTGTCTGCAGCGACAGGGCGTTTCCATCAAGAGATGCCTGGTTGAATCCTTCTTTGTTGTATGTTGCTTCAACCTCCAGATTGGCATTTCGCATCGAAAAATCTTTTCCACTGTTTAACCTGCCGATGGTGATTGAAGAGGTGAGATGAAGCAAGCCGTTGCTTCTGTACGATTTTCCTGATGCTTTGGCGGTAAGCTCATATCCTTTAACCGGAAGAAATAATGCAAGCGGGGAAATATTTCGGACAGTGAGGCTGTATTGTGCCGAGAAATCCCTGTCGATGTTGTCTGCAGGGAGAGCGCTGTGTGAGAATCTGTTCCAGATATTGTTCTTTGCTGCTTCACGGGCTGCCGATACAGCAGTGAGCCTGATGCCGGAGAGAAATTCCCTGAAAGTATAATGCCCTTCAGCGCTGAAATCAAGAAAGTCGCTTTTGAGCGCAACGCTTGACACCGGTGATTTCTGGACGATGTGCAGCGAGAGTTCTGAACCGTTCTTGAGTTCGTAGCCGTTGATAGTTGACGGGCTGAAGAGGGCCGAGAGATTTCCGTTAAGTTTTTCAAGATCAAAATGTTCACCGCGAAAGAGCAGAGAGAAATTCAGATTCGAGCGTACCGCTCCCGATCCAAAAATCTTTGAAACATCAATGTTTGACACTGAGCCGTTTCCCGCATAGACAGGGGCAGTTTTGGTCCAGTCGATTGTGCCGCTGAATGATGCTTCGGAACCGTCTCCGGCAAGTTTCCAGTTTGACGAAAGGGTGTTACCGCTATAGCTCAGTTCAATGTTGCCGTCAGCCAGATGCTGCTGTTGCCAGAGCGAGTTCAAAAGATCGATCGAGAGGGACGCTTCAAGGGGGCGGGGAGAGATTCCTTTACCGGAAAAAGAGCCTGTGCAGTTTATGCCGCTCACTGCGGTTGTATCATCAAGCAAAAACCTGTGAAGCTCGAAATTCTCAAGCGAGAACTCTCCCTTGTACAGGGCTTCAGCGTTATTCTCAAGTTCAGTCTCCAGCGAGAGTTCTATGTTGCCCGTTTCTGTCCTGATGGAGATGCTGCCGTACAGGTTCTTCATATTACCTTGCCCATAACCTGAAAACTCGATATCACCTGCCGGTTTCAGAAGTTTTTTGAGTGTCGTGTCCATAGTTGCAGCTTGCAAAAAATCTTCCGAAATTTTCGAGCTGTCGGTTTCAAGTCTGAACCCCAGGAAGTCCGGCTGATTCAGATTCAGCAACTCCCCGTTAAGGCGCAACACTGTTTCTTTATGTGCAATGACTGTGTTGCTGACATCCATTTTACGGAGCACCCCTTCTGCATTACCCGAAATCCGGTAGATGCCTGAAGGAAGAGGTTGTTCAGGCAGAAGCAGGTTGAGATCGTCGGTATGTATATTGGCCTCTTTCACTGTGAACATCGCCGGGCTGTTCGAGAACCGCCCGCTGTCTTCAAGAGAAAAAATGTTGAAATCGTAAATGCCTATTGACAATTCCGCACTGCTTTTGTCGGTTTTTGCCTTCAGGTCCAGAATTTCAAAACGTTTTCCGGTAAAAGAGAGTTTTGCCGTTCCCTCGCGCAATGTGAAACCGTGCTGTGGAACCTGAAACAGCAGGTTACGGATGACGCCGCTTATGTTTTGAGAAGAGTAGCGGAATTTCCTGCCCTGAAACTGAATGCCGGTAATGCTCAGATGTTCCGGTTCTGCTTCCGGCTTCGGGTGGTTTATGTATTCCAGCGCCCCGGCATTTATCTGAATTCTGTCACACAGAAAGCTGTCAAACCCTGATTTGCCAGAGTCTTTGGCTTCCGAGGGAGCAAATATTTCTTCGATGTTTGTTTTGCCGTCAGGGTAACGTTCGAGATGAAGAGTGAGTGAATCAGCCTTCAGGGAGCGTATGGTTATTGACGAAAAATTTGAAAGCAAGCGCAGAAAATTCAGGTTCAGTGTAATCTTTTCGGCGAAGATATCAGGTGTATCCATATGTTGCCGGTACAGCTCCGGTTGATGCAGGATAACCTGTGAAGGAAACTGCAGATCTACTTCTTCTATACTGAGGCGGCCTTTCAGCTCGCGGTCAAAAGATTCGACAAGGCGGTTCTTGACCATCAGATCAAGTGTGCCGCTGTTGAGGGTAATGGCAATAATGACCGCAAGAACGAGGAGTAGCGCGGATACGCCGACGGCAAAGCTGAGAATGTATTTTTTTACGGTGTCCAAACGTGTTAATGAATTTTTTTCGCCCGCGATCTTGTCGCGCGTCACTTCTTCCTGCAATAGGCTGCTACGATACGTTCAATAATTGAGGATGTCGATTGACCCTCAAGGAATTCGATCGTTTTTACCTCTCCGCCATGTGCAAGAACTGTTTTTGCCCCTACGATTTTATCCATAGGCCAGTCGGCCCCCTTTACCAGAATATCAGGCAGCAGTTTCTCGATGATTTGTGCCGGTGTGTCCTCATCGAAGATAACCAGGGCATCAATTGCCTCGAGACCGGAAAGCACAGTACAGCGGTCGGTCACAGGGGCTATCGGGCGCTTTTCTCCTTTCAGGCGCTGTACCGATGCGTCGCTGTTGACGCCGACAACAAGCACGTCGCCTACGCTTCGCGCCTTGTTCAGATAATGGACATGACCTGCATGCAGAATATCAAAGCAGCCGTTGGTGAAAACAACTTTTTTCCCCTGCAGTTTCCATCCTTTTACTGTGTCTGCCGCAGCATCGGGCGTCAACAGTTTCCTTTTGGTCGGCATGGTGTTATTCTTGTCTTCCTTGCGGCATTTTCCGGGCAGATGATTTTGGTTTTGAACATTTTTGACAGGGCATATATTTTCAGAAACTTACCTGCTCACACAACGGCTGAAGCAGGCAGCAGTGTCTGCATTTCAATAGATATAAAATTATTTCAGATATTTCTTTATTTAGTCACGCATCACATTTTGTAAGGTTCATGGTGAAAGAGGGTAACCCGGATTATAAAAGTAAACTGAATACATCGCTGAAGCACCTCAAACAGAGGGGAGAATATCTGCTGTTTCTGTTGTGCGGCAGCCTTGCAAGAGCACTCAGCCCCAAATGGTGCGAGATGATTGCTTACAAGAGCGGTGATTTTGTTTTTGATGTGCTCAGGATCAGGCGAAAGATCGTCGAGCGAAACCTTGAAGGGACATTTCCCGGCAAGAGCCGTAAGGAAATTCATGCCATAGCTCGCGAGGTATACCGCAGACAGTCGCTCAACCTTTTTGAGGTATTGCGTCTTCCTCTGGTAAACAACGAAGAGGATGCCTCGGATCTTCTGAATGTAGAGGGTTCTGAACTGCTTGAAAAGGCTATCAAGGCAGGAAAAGGCGGTGTTATTGTGTCCGCTCATTTCGGGAACTGGGAACTGCTTGGAGTATGTACCGGTTTGCTGGTTACCCCAATGCATATAGTCGTCAAGCAGTTGAAGAACTCCCTGATTGACAGACGGATCAATGCATGGCGGACAAGGCAGGGGAACAGCGTGTTGTATAAAAAAAGTGCGCTTCGTGAAGGGGTAAGGATACTTCGCAATGGAGGTTTCGTGACCACTCTTGGTGATCAGTCGGATCCGAAGGGAGGATTTGTTACCGATTTTCTGGGTCGAAGCTCTGCTGTTTTTCTCGGGCCTTCATTTCTGGCGCTGAAAGCAGGTGTCCCGATGTTTCTGGGAATGTGCAGGCGCCTTGAAAACGGCCGCTATGTTGTTGAGGCACAGGAGATCAGGACATTTGATCTCTCCTTTTGCAGGGAAGACATCAGGGAACTGACAAAACGTTACATGCGCCAGATCGAGCAATACATACACCGTTATCCCGAGGAGTGGTTCTGGATGCATGACCGCTGGAAAAGAAGGGCAGGCTGATGGAGGCGTTTTTTTTGCGATAGTTTATCAATACAGTATATTATCGTACGAATTTTAGAAGAAATAAGTTTTTTAATATTTATGATCTGTATACCCGGTCTCCGCTATCCGGAGTCTTGTTTTTACGGTTCGTCAGTGTGTTGTGAAGTCCCTCAAAGTTTTTCTTCACACATGAAGTGAGAGAAGTGAGAGCTTTTCCGGCATTTTATTCATTTCAAACAAAACCAGAGAGGACAACACTATGGCTATTAATCCAACACCTGCCTCCATAACCGCGGGCACGCTCGACGCATGGGAGTACCTTGCTTCGTACGTAGACCTGATGAGTTTTTATGGAGCAGATCAGGCGGGAGCCGCCAATCACTACAACGTACAGGGCCGTCCTGTTGAAGGCCGTTCAATCACCTTCAACACGTGGGCGTACATGGCCTCGTACGAAGACCTGATGAACT